>OGEZ01000428.1_pt1 | contig 38195 bp, 41 predicted proteins | sample 1570831 | NCBI WGS metagenome assembly OGEZ01 (sample SAMEA2582059, study PRJEB24529) | metagenome | biome: Human gut stool | place: China | collected 2011
GTAGATATTTTTAAAGATTGAACTACTTTAATTTTACATTGAGGTATCTTTTTTTGTTACTATTTTTTTATTACACAGGAATGCTCCTTTAGTATTGTTTAATTTGATTATATTACAATTTTTTCTACATATCAAGAGTAGTTATCTCTTTAAGTATAAAATATATAAAATTTAAAAATCTTGGATTGACTTCTTCAAGACTAATCTCATCTTTAAACATCTTACTTACTTTTATATCTTGAATATTTTGAGATTTAGTTGAAAAAGTAAAAGGAATTTCTAAGTATGTATGAGTTAACTTATCAATTAGAGTAAAATTATCTCCATAAAGAATTGAAGAATATATCTCTGCAAAGTAATTATTTATAACTATATTTATTTTTTTTAGGGATAGAGGTAATCCTTTATAATCATCTAAATTAGTAATTGCAGTCTTAACTATACTAAACTGTTGTGGAAGAAATGGAGTGATATTTTTAGTAAATAAAGTTGTTTCGATATCTGTTTCTCCTTGGTAGAAAATTTTGATATTTTCTATTTGGTTAATAATTTTATTACTATGAATATCTATAAATTTTTCTCCAGCATATTTACAATAATACTCTTTACTATCAGAAATTATTGTCCATAAAATATTTTTTGAAATTCCTTTGATAAAATAAGAGCTATTTATCTCTTTATTCCACTCTTCTATTGACCAAACTCTATTTCCTATCATTTGATAGAACATATATTTTTTTATTTCAGATAGTAAGACTTCTTTTTTCTTTTTAAATCTTTTAATCTCTTTTTGATAGAATTCTACTCTGTTTTCATCATCTTCAAATTTACTAGAGTACTTAGGAAGAGATTTTATCTCTTTATCATCTTGATTATACATAATAATATCAAAATTTTCATTAAGAACTAATTTAATTTTTCTATTACCATAGTTGAAGAACTTTTCTCCATTTATATCAAATCCTATAGAAAAATCTATATTAGGAGCAAGTATCTCACTTGTAACATCTGAGTCATCTTCTCTTATTCTTCTTAGAACCTCTCCCAAATCAGTGTGGTGTATTTTAGATTTTATAAATTTTATTTCAGTATTAAATTCTTTTCTTTCAATAGAGAAAAGTATAGACAATAAACTTTTAGCTAATTGAGTTTTTGATTTTAAAATAGCTTTTTCTAATAAATCAAGTATTTTATCAATTCCATAGTCATCAGCGGTAAGAAGATATGTTCTTACAATAGAACTAGTATGTACTGGAGAATTATCTTGAAGCCAAGTATCAAAAAGAGTATCTAAACATTTATTTAAATCCTCTAGATTTACAAAATTTCTAATAGTTTTTCCAAGTTCAATATCTTCTAAATCTTTATTATTCATATAAAGAGCTACATATGTTTTAATTACTTTTTCATTAACAAAAGTTTCACTATTCTTTTCTCTAACTTTAGAATAAGCTTCTGATTTTGGATAAAGTATATCTTTTTTATAGTTATCAAAAATAGATAAAATATAGTCTTCAAGTTGAGAGTAGGTTTTAATCTCTTTTCCTTTATTACTTTCCCAAACTTTTTTTAGAGCTTTTATATTTGCTAGAATTTTTTTATTTTTTGTTTTAGTAAGTTTTTCTACCTCATCACTGCATTCTTTTTCTTTATCTTTTAGAATTTCAAAAAGAGTTTCTAATATTATCTCATCTGAGATAGAAAGATATGGAAGAAGCTTAGTTACCTCAAAATTCTCATCACTTCTATATGAAAGATTTAAAATCTCCTCGAAAGTATAGTCTATAAATGTTTTCTTCTCTAGTAACTCATAAAAATCCTCTTTATTATCTTTTAAAAATTCAGTAAATTGCTCTTCAGAAGAGATATTTACAAAATCAGCAGTACCACTAATTAAGAATTTTTTACTAATTGAAGTTTTTTCAGCAACTATTTTCCAAGGATTTTTTCCATTATTTTCTAATCTTTCAAAATGAGCTATCATATTTATAAATTCATTGATATCCCATCTATTTTTATCATAAGAGTCAGAAAGTTTAGTAATATATTCCTCTACATTAGAATAAGTTAACATATATCCTAAGGTATTGATAAGTTCTACTCCTAACTCTCTATCTTTTGTTTCTTCTAAAATATTAAGAAGAGAAGCTATATTATTTTTAAAACTATCAATATATTTAGCTTTTAGCTCTTCAGAGATAATTTTATTGTCAATAAGAGTTCCTAATATAAAGGCTCCTAGTTCAATATTCTGTTTAAGCATTCTGTCTAAAACTTCTAAAGATTTTTCAGAATTATCTAAAATAAATTTTTGGATATAGAAAGTTATATTATAATCTTCACTTCCTTTATATAAGTAAACAAGTTTGTAGATAAAAGGAAGTGTAGAGTTATTTACCTTATCAAAGTATTCCTTTGGATTTTCTAGCTCTAAAAAATCAAGTGAATCTGAAAAAGTTAAGATTTCAAATACTCCTAAAATAGTTTTTTTATTTTTGCTCTCAATATTTAGATTAGTATAGATATTTTTTAAGAAATATATTAAATTTTCATCATCATTTATAATAGAGATATCTTTTATTGAATTAGCTAACTCATAATTTTTAAAATCGTAGTTTAAGATATTTTCAATTCTTTCACTTGAATATATTTCACAAAGAGAATTAAGAATAAAATTTTCAAGTAAAATAATATTTTCATTATCAATAGAACACTTTAACTCTAGAATTTTACCAACAATATATCTATTTTTTTCTGTATCTTCTAAAGAAAGATAGTAGTCTACAAATTTAGGGAATTTTTTATTGATATCTTCAATCATTGAAAATAATATCCTTTCATCTTCAAAGTTATTAAAGGTATACTCTAAATCTTTTGCTAAAAATTCATCAGAAACTCCTAAATTTTTATAAATAGTCATTCTATTATTAAAATTACAAGTTGAAAGGTCTAAAATTAATTTTTCAGGACAATAGTTATATCCCAATGTAAGTAATCTTTTAATAATAGTACTATCTTCACTTTTTTTCATAGTCTTATTTTTATTAAAAATATCTAGTTCTAAGAAAAGAAAGTAGTTATAGAATTTTATCTTATTTAATTCAGATTTAGAAAACTCAATATCTTGTTCTTCAAATAGATAGTTTTCCATTTTTAGTCTAAGAGTTTTATTACAACTGCTCAATAAATATTTTGATATTTTTTCTTTACTCATAGGCTCCTCCATTTTTTTAATTCACTAATATTTTACCATATATTTCAAATATATCCTAATCTCTTATTAGAATAAATATGGTATAATTATATAAACGGATAAAATCTCTAAGGGGGTTAAGACTATGAATAAGAGGGTGTTAAGTTCTAGTTATATTGGAGTGGAGTCTTTTTTAGTTGATGTAGAGGTAGATATAAGTAATGGACTTCCTAATTTTTCTATAATAGGGTTGGGGGATACAGCTATTTCAGAGAGCAAGGATAGAATAAGAACTGCTTTAAAAAATAGTGGTTTTAAATTAGAGCCTAAAAAGATAATAGTAAATCTATCTCCAGCTGGAATAAAAAAAGAGGGTGCTCATTTTGATTTACCTATTGCTGTGGGAATAATGATGGCTATGGGATTTTTAAAAGATAGATATAGTATTTTAGATAACTATCTATTTTTAGGAGAACTTTCTCTTACAGGAGAGATAAAAAGAGTGAGAGGAGCTCTCAATAGTGTAATATTTGCAAAGGAAAAAGGATATAAAGGAGTAGTTCTTCCATTGGAGAATTACCAAGAGGCAATACTGATAAGAGGAGTAGATATTATACCAGTCAAAAATCTTCAAGAGGTAGGGGAGTTTATTTCTAAAAATATAGTAAAAAGTGTACAGGAAAAAATTGTTGTATCAGAAGAGAAAGAGGAGTTAGATTTTTCTGATGTAAAAGGACAGAGTATGGCAAAAAGAGCCTTGGAAATAGCAGCAGCAGGAAAGCACAATGTAATTATGATAGGAAGTCCCGGTTCAGGAAAAACTATGCTCTGCAAAAGAATTACTACAATTTTACCACCACTCAATGAGAAAGAGGTAATAGAGAGTACTAAAATATATAGTATAGCAGGAGAACTTTCAGAGAATAAGCCTATAATAGATACTCCTCCTTTTAGAGCTCCACATCATACAAGTACACCTGTAGCTATAATAGGTGGAGGGAAAAAGGTAATTCCAGGAGAGGTAAGTCTTGCTTCAGGAGGAGTACTTTTTTTAGATGAGTTAGCAGAGTTTCCAAGAAGTGTGTTAGAGAGTTTGAGGCAACCATTAGAAGATGGAGTAGTTTCTATTTCTAGAGCTCAATATAGGGTTGAATTTAAAACAGACTTCATTTTTATTGGAGCTAGTAACCCGTGTCCTTGTGGATTTTTATTAGATGACAATGGAAAGTGTAACTGTACTCAAACAGAGATAAATAAATATATAAAGAAAATCTCAGGACCAATTATGGATAGAATAGATTTGCACGTAGAGATGAGAAGACTTACTGAGGAAGAACTTATGACCTATAAGTCTGGAGAAAGCTCAAAAGAAATTAAAGAGAGGGTTTTAAAAGCTAGAAAGATTCAGAAAAAAAGATATGGAGAGGGAATATATAATGGTACTATCTCTCAAAAACAGATTCAAAAATATTGTAAGTTATCACAGGAAAATAGAGAGTACTTTAAAAAAGTAATTCAAGTTATGGAGATTTCAGCTAGAGGTTATGATAAAATTTTAAAAGTAGCTAGGACTATAGCTGATTTAGCAGGAAGTGAAAATATAGAGAGAGAACATCTTATGGAAGCTGTTTCTTTTAGAAATAAATAGAAATATAGAATGATTATTAGGAGAAAATATGGTTCGTTTAAAGGATATTGCAGAGATTACTGGTTTTTCAATAACTACAGTTTCAAGAATTTTAAATAATGATAAAACATTAAGAACTAGTCAAAATACTAAAAATATAATAAAAACAGTAGCAGAAGCCACAGGATATAAAACATTAAATGAAAAGAAGAAGGAAAGATATAAGAAAAAGAATTCTTTAAGTATGGTTGTTGGAATAATAGAGATGTCTAGTACAAATGAAGTTATAAAAGACCCATATTATATTTACTTGAAAGAGTTTTTAGAAAAGGTTTGTAGAAAAAATACAATAAAATCTTTGAGTTTAACTTTTGATTTAAAAAGACAAAAATATGTAAATAATGATATTTCTAAATTGAAGGTAAATGGATTAATAGCTATAGGAAGGTTTTCAAAATTAGAAGTAAAAGCTATGGAAAAATTGAGTAAAAATATAGTTTTTTTAGATACTGCTTACCCAAATGGAGAATATTCAAGTATTGCTCCTGATTTAGAATTAGGGGTAAAAAATGGATTGGATTACCTATTTGAAAAAGGACATAGGAAGATATATTTTATTGGACCTACATATGCACCTAATTTTTTCACAAATTTAGCTTTAGAAGTGAGAAGAGAATCTTTTATAAAATATATGAAAGAGAAAAAAATGTATTCAGATTCTCTATTATTAGAGTGTGAAAGATCTTCAGAAAGTGCAGAACAGGTGTTGAGAGAATATTTATTGAAAGGCGGTTCCTTGCCAACAGCAATTTTTACTGTAAATGAAAGTGTAGCTATTGGAGTGGTAAAAGTTTTAAGAGAGTTTGGATTAAATATTCCAAAAGATGTAAGTATTTTAAGTTATAACAATACAATTTATTCTTCTTTAGTATCTCCAGCATTATCGAGTGTAGATATAAATTGTGATTATATGGCACAACTAGCTATAGACTTAGTAGTAAAACAAAATCAAATTAAAAATTTTTCTCCAATAAAAATATTATGTAGTTCTATAATAAGTGAAAAAAATAGTATAAAAGCACTAAAAGGTTAATAAAAAAGTTGAGTAAAGTATTTTTCAATACTACTCAACTTTTTAGATTATTTTTTTATTAAAGATAAATGTATTTTATCCATATATTCTTGTGTTAAGATATATTTTCTTTTATAAACTATATAACCTAAAATTATAAAGAAAATCGGGAAAATAGAAACTAATAAACGTAAAGTAATTATTGTATCTGGTCCTTGAATTTGATTAGGAATATAACCAGTTAAATCTAAGATAAATCCTACTAATAAAGCTGAGAAAGCTGACATAAATTTAACAAGTAGTGTTTGTAAGGAAAATATTATAGATTCGCTACGTTTTTTCAATTTATATTCTCCATAATCTACTACATCAGCTAAAATTACAGTAGCTATACCTGATTGCATTCCAGCACCAAATTTAATTAGAATTCCAGCAAGAGCTGTCATAGCTATATTTTGTGGATAAAAGATACCAGTTAGAAATAGAGTAATCATTCCTAAAATTTGGATAGTACCAGCAATAACATAGATTTTTTTTCTTTCAAATAGCTTACCTATTTTAGGAAAAATAAATAATCCTAATATTTCAGCAATAGAAGCAAATCCCATAAAAACAGCAAACATTTGCTCTTTACCACATACATAAATGAAATAATAGATAGCTGTAGTATAAACTAATTGCATAGAACCATTATATGATAGTATTATTCCAATTGCAGCAAGTAATTGATCATTATTTAAAATAATTTCCTTCATTTGCTTAAAAGTTATTTTTTCTTTATTTTCAGGGGTAGACTGATTAGCAATCTTATCTGGTGTTTTTACATATAAAACAGTAATTCCAATAGTTATAATAAAAACAATAGAAATTAAATAAGCGAAATTTGAATATCCTTTTCCAGTGTTTCCATTTCCAAGAAAATTTATGATTTGTAATCCAAATCCTCCTATAATTAATGTATTTCCGATAGAAGCAAATATTCTAGGAAGTACAGAGATTTTTTCTCTCTCTTCTTTATCTTGAGAAAAGTTAGGAAGCATTGCCCAATAAGGAATATCCATAAGAGTATAAGTCATTCCCCAAAGTACATATGAAACAGCAACATATGTGTAAAGAGCTGTTCCAGAAAAACCAAAATCAGTAAACATTAACGCAAGGACTACTGCATTAGATAGAGTACCAATAACTAACCAAGTACGAAATTTTCCAAATTTATTTTTTGTATTATCTACAATAACTCCACACATTAAGTCATTGATAGCATCCCAAAACCTAGCTATAAAAAATACAATTCCTATAAAACTGGCTTTTACACCTAAAACATCAGTAAAGTATACCATAGCAAATGTTGCTGTTATTCCATAAACTAAATCTTTTCCCAGTGCTCCTAAGCCAAATGAATATCTTTCTTTTAAACTTATTTTATCAGACATAGTTATTTCTCCTTTAAAATATAATTATTTTGTAATGTAGAATGAAAATTTATAATCTTTATTACTAGGGATACAATATTCTTCAAGAACAGGAGCTCCCCAACTATCATCTCCACCTATTCCCATTTGTTTCATAGCTATTGTAATATATGTATAATTGTAATTACCAAGTTCATATTGGTGCTTAGCTTCCTCTAATTCTAAAAAACTATGTGGCAACACTTGGAATTCAAAGCTTTTATTCTCTTCTGCTATAAATTTAATTTTATTTGTAGCATTTTCAAAAACTTCTCCCCAAATAGTATTAGTTCTATTTCCACATTCTTGTGGTACAAGATAAGGAGTGACATTATTTTTTACAAAATCTATATATACTCCTAATCTAGCTCCTTCATTACGATCAATATAGTTTTCATGAGGTCCTTTTCCATAATATTTAAATTGATTTAAGTTATTAGGAATTTTAAATCTCATAGCTAGAGTTGGAAGTTCAGGAAGATTTTCAATACCTGTATATTCCAATGTAACTTTTATTCTTTCACTTTTATCTACTAAGTAACTTACTTTTACTTCTAAATTAGGGATTGTTAATACTTGGTGAATATAATCTATTTTAAAGAAATTTTCATTTGCTTCCCAATTTAATAGTTTTACATTTTGATAGATAGAAGCTCCTAACCATATAGAGCACATTTGTGGGTGAGCGTATCCTTTATCATTATCAGTAGCTGCTCTCCAAAAAACAGGTTGAGGTCTTTCTATAAGCATTTCATTTTTTTGATAAACTAGAGATACTAATCCTTTATCTTTAGCAAAAAGAACTTCAGTATCATTGATGAAAACACCTATATTTCCATCTCCTTCAACTACTTTAAAATCATACTCTGAATGAGTTTGATTTTCTTTTTCTACTTTTATTTCTTGTCCATAAGCTACTTCAAATCCTTTTTTTGCCCATAACTGGTCTTCTTTTAAAATCATTCTTATATTTTTACTGTATACTCCAGTAATATTTTTAAACCAAGGGATTTCAATTTGTATATCTTCATTTGGATTACAAATAACTTCAAATCTTCCCTCTTGAAGAACTTTTTCCTCTTTTTCAATAGTATAAATAAATTCATAGTTAGATAAATTTTCAAATAAATTTCTATTTTTTATTAAGCAGCCTGTTTCATTAGGAGAGATTTTAACATTTTGATATAGATATTTTACTTCTAGAGCTTTTGGAGTGATGGTTCTATCAGCAAATACTATTCCATTACCACAGAAGTTGTAGTCTGTTGGTCTATCCATAAAGTCTCCACCATATAGTAGAACTTTCTTTCCATCTTTTTCTACTTCAATAGCTTGGTCGATATAGTCCCAAATAAATCCACCTTGATATTTTTCATACTTTTCTTCAAGCTCAGTATATTTCATTAATCCACCACATGAGTTTCCCATAGCATGCATATATTCGCAACTAATATATGGTTTATCAGGATTACTTTCTAAATAAGTAATAATATCTTTAGCTTTAGCATACATTCTACTTTCCATATCAGATATTTTATCAAATTCTCTATTCCAGAAACATCCTTCATAGTGAACTAATCTTGAATTATCTCTTTCATGGAAAAATTTAGTCATATTAAAAATATTTTCCTCTGCATAAGATTCATTTCCACAAGACCAAATAAGTATAGATGGATGATTTTTATCTCTTTCTAACATTGCTTTAGCACGAGCTAAAACACATTCTTTCCATTCTGGTTTATTTCCAGGAACATTCCAAGAAGGTTCACATGTTCCCATTTTTTGCCATGAACCATGACTTTCTAAGTTAGTTTCATCAATTAAATATATTCCATATTTATCACATAGTTTATACCATAAACTTTGATTAGGATAATGAGATGTTCTCACAGCATTTATATTATGTGTTTTCATAAATTTAATATCCCATAACATCTCTTCTTTTGAGATAGCTCTTCCTTTTTTATGGCTGAATTCATGACGATTAACTCCTTTAAAAACTATTCTTTTTCCGTTGAGCAACATGAGACCATTTTCAAGTTTAAATTCTCTCAATCCTATTGTTTGTGGAATTACTTCGATAATCTCATTATTTTCATCTTCTAATATAAGAAAAACTTTATATAAATTTGGTTCTTCAGCACTCCATAATTTTATATTATTTAAAGAAAATCTTATTTCTAATTCATTTTGTAGTTGTATTTTTTCAGTTTGTAAGATTTCAATTTTTTCTTGGGAAATTACTTTTGCCCAGATTTTTCCTTTAGGATCTTTAGAGTTAAGTGAACAAATTAATTTTAATTCTGCATCCTTATAGTTATTTTTTAGTTCTGTTTTTACAAATAAATCTTTTATATGTAATTTTGGTGTAGCATAGATGAAAACCTCTCTAAAAATTCCAGAGAATCTCCAGAAATCTTGGTCTTCTATCCAACTAGCACTACTTCTTTTATAGACTTCAACAGCTACTTTATTTTTTCCCTCTTTTAAAAATTTTGTTATTTCAAATTCTGCAGGAGTAAATGAATCTTCACTATAACCTACAAATTCTCCATTTATCCAAAGGAAAAAAGCTGTTTCTACTCCTTGAAAAGAGATAAATATATCTTTATTAAAGAATCTACTATCTAATTCAAATTCTTTTATATAACTTCCTACTGGATTATCTTCCATTGAGATAAAAGGAGGTCTCAATCTTTCTTTACCATCCCAAGGATATAAAGTATTAATATATTGTAACTTATCAAAATTTTGCATTTGAATATGTCCAGGAACAGTTATTGTTTTAAAATTTGAAGCTGAAAAATTTTCTTTATAAAAATCTTTCTCTCTTTCTGTTGGATTTTTTGCTAATAAAAATTTCCATTCTCCATTTAAAGATTGTTTTAGTTCAATTTCCTCAAGTTTTTCAGCAGCCTCTAATGTTTCAAAAAACAAATGGTCTGAATGTGGTTCAAGTTTGTTAAATTGAAATATTTCAGGATTAACTAACCAATTAGTATTAGATTCCATCGTTTAACTTCCTACTTTTTGTATTTATTAAGAAATATTAATTTATTTATAAAACATAAAAAAATAAAAGTCAAACATTATTTTGAAAATTTTACCAAGTAAGAAAAATAAAAAAATTTATAAAAACCTTATTTTAATAGTATTGAGAGAATAATATCAAAATAAAAATTATAAAAAAAATAAGAAAAAAGTTAATTTTTTTTACCAAATAAAAAAATATGACTTTTGTATATAGATTATGATATAATAAGAATTATTTACTTTAAAAGTCAATTTTAGTTGGAGGAGAATATGAGAGAGGAAAAATATGATATTAGTTTTTTATCTGAAGACAGAATTAACAATATATTAGAATCTGCCAAGGAAAAAGCTAAAAATAAAGATGAAGTAGAAAGAATAATTAAAAAAGCCAGTTTAGCTGAGGGAATAACTCCAGAGGAAGCAGCTATTCTTTTAAATATAGAAGATAAAGAGTTATTAGATAAGATGTTTAAAGTAGCTAAACAAGTAAAAGAAAAAATTTATGGAAAAAGAATAGTAATGTTTGCTCCACTTTATGTAAGTAACTATTGTGTAAATAATTGTGTCTATTGTGGATATCAACATTGTAATGAAGATTTAAACAGAAAAAAATTAACTAGAGAAGAATTAGTAAATGAGGTAAAAGCTCTTGAAAAATTAGGACATAAGAGAATAGTTTTAGAGGCTGGAGAGGACCCAATCAATTGTTCTTTAGACTATATTTTACAATGTATTAAGGATATATACTCTATAAAATTTGAGAATGGAAATATAAGAAGAATAAACATCAATATAGCAGCTACAACTGTTGAAAATTATAAAAAATTAAAAGAAGCTGAGATAGGAACTTATACTCTTTTCCAAGAGTCTTTCCACAAACCTACTTATGAAAAATTACATTTAGCTGGACCTAAAAAAGATTATTATTATCATACAACAGCTATGTTTAGAGCTAGAGAAGCTGGAATAGATGATGTTGGTATAGGAGTACTATATGGATTATATGAACATAAATATGAAACAGTAGCTATGATACTTTACGCTAATGAGTTAGAAAGAGTTACAGGTGTAGGACCTCATACAATATCAGTGCCAAGATTAAGAGAGGCTAGTAATGTGACTTTAGCTCAATATCCACATCTAGTAAATGATGAAGAGTTTAAAAGATTAGTAGCTGTATTAAGACTTGCTGTACCATATACAGGAATGATTTTATCTACAAGAGAGGAAGCAGGATTTAGAGATAAAGTTATTGAATTGGGAATATCTCAAGTAAGTACAGGTTCTTGTACAGGTGTAGGTGGATACTCTGAGGCAAATGAAAATACTGCTCAATTTGAAGTGGGAGACCATCGTTCTCCAATGGAGATGTTAGCAAGTTTAATAAATAGTGGATATATCCCAAGTTATTGTACAGCTTGTTATCGTTCAGGAAGAACTGGAGATAGATTTATGGAGATAGCTAAGAGTGGAAAAATAAATGTAATGTGTGAAGCTAATGCTCTTATGACACTAAAAGAGTTTTTATTAGATTATGCTGATGAAAATTTAAGAGAGTTAGGAAGTAAGGCTATACTAGAAGCACTTGAAAAAATGCCAGATGAGAATTTTAAAAATAAAATAAAAGGATTCTTAAAAGATATAGAAAATGGAGCAAGAGATATTTCGGTATAAAAAACATTAGGTAGTAAAAATAATACTTAAAAATAAATAACTACTTAGTTGCACATTTGAAACTAAGTAGTTATTTATTAATTTTATAAAAAATTGTAATATGTTTCAAAGTTATCATAAAAAACTTTTTTTATAACTAAAACACAAGAGGCTAATTTTTCTTGTTCTAAAGTTAGAGTACTAACACTAACATTTCTCCAAAAAGGAGAAAGCTCATATTCTTGTAAATATTGTTTTAGTAGAAAAAGATAAGAGTCTTGTAGAAAAAAATCTCCATATAAAATAACTTTGTTAGTTCCATTAATAGCAGAAGTATTAATAAGAGCTTGTGCCAAATAAGAGGCACTTTTTCGTAATAATTTATTAATGGAAATAGAACCATTTTCAAATGCAGAAAATAGATTTTCTATATTAATATCCTTATCTTTAAAAGTTTTTACAAGTATATAATCTTCTTTTTTTTCAATTTCCTTTTTTAAATCAGAAAAAATTCTTTTTAGTGAAATACAAGTTTCTAAGCACCCTTTTCTTTTACATATAGGACAAAACTCTTCATTTAAATCAATTATAACATGCCCAATTTTACCAACACTATTATTTTTATTAGTGTAGAGTTTACCATCTTTAAAAAGAGCGCCTCCAATTCCATGAATGCTATATTTTACAAGGAAAAAATTATCATCATTTGGAAAAAAGAAATTTTGTGTAATTGCAAGAACTTTAACATCATTTTCAATAAAAATAGGAATGTTAAAATAATTAGACAAGTATTCTCTAATTTTAATTTTTTCATGAAAAAAATCTTCTCCAATTATTCCTTCTTCAATATTAGTAGTTCCCTTTGAACTTATTCCAATTCCTAAAAAATCACTAGTAGTAAGATTATTATTTGATAGATATAGAGAAATAATATCTTTTAAAATTTCTAAAAATTTTTGACTATTATCAAATTTAGTTTCAATCTTCTCTTCAAAAATAATACTAGGAAATAAATTTGAAATAATAATAGTTGTAAATTCGCTAGATATATTTATTCCAATAATTTTTTTTAAATTATAATTGAAATTAAGAGCAACTTCAGGTCTACCAGCTTTATTTGAAGGAAGAGTACTTCCTTCAAAAATAAGAGATTTTTCTTTAAGTTCATTACAAATATTTGTGAGAAGAGGTGAAGAAAGTCCTAGCATAACTGAGAGATTTTTTTTGGATATATTTGAATTATCTCTAATGGATTGTAATACTGAAGATATATTTTTAACTTTTAATTTAGAAAGTTGTTTCATAAAATTCACCTCAAATTTAATTATAATTAAAGTATAACATAAAAAAATTTTTATTTAAAGTTATTAAAATAATTATTTAAAAAAATTAAATAATTATCAAAAAAACATTGACTTTTAAGAATAAAAAAGTTATATTTATATTATAAAATAATAAAAAATGTTTTTATAACGTGAAAAGAATATATAAATAAAACAAAAATATAAATTAAAAAAATTAAAAAATGAGGTGATTTATTTGAAGGCTATAATGATTCTTTTCGATTCTTTAAATAAAAGATTTTTACCTTCATATGGAAATGAATGGATTCATGCTCCTAATTTTAAAAGATTAAGTGAAAGAACAGTGCAATTTGATAGTTGTTTTGCAGGAAGTTTACCTTGTATGCCAGCAAGAAGGGAATTACATACAGGAAGATATAATTTTTTACATAGAAGTTGGGGACCTTTAGAGCCTTTTGATGATTCTATGCCAGAAATATTAAAAAATAATGGTATATATACTCATTTAATTTCTGATCATCATTTATATTGGGCAGATGGTGGAGCAACATACCACAACAGATTTTCAAGTTGGGAAATTGTAAGAGGACAAGAGGGAGATCCTTGGAAAGGAGAGATAAAATTTCCTGAAATACCTGAGGAAGCTAAAGCACCAGGAAGATTATTCTTACCTTCAAGAGAAAAACTTGCTGATATCTGGAGACAAGAGTGGATAAATAGAAAAGAATTTAAAGAAGAAAAAGATTATCCACAAACAAAAACTTTTGATTTAGGATTAGAATTTATTGAGAAAAACCATAAAGAAGATAATTGGTTTTTACAAATTGAATCATTTGATCCACATGAGCCATTTGTTGTACCTGAAGAATATGATGCTCTATATTCAGAAAAAATAAAGAAAAAAGATTTAGATTGGCCTGATTATCACCCTGTTATAGAATCAACTGAAGATATAGAGAATTTAAAATATAAGTATGCAGCTTTATTATCAAAATGTGATAGAAGTTTAGGTAAAGTTTTGGATATGATGGATAATTATAATCTATGGGAAGATACTATGCTTATAGTTTGTACTGATCATGGTTTCTTATTAGGTGAACATGGATGGTGGGCAAAAAATATGATGCCTGCTTATAATGAGTTAGTAAATACACCATTATTTATATGGGATCCAAGAACTAAAAAACAAAATGAAATAAGAAAATCTTTAGTTCAAACAATAGATTTGCCAGTAACATTATTAGATTATTTTAATCAAGGTATACCTAAAGATATGCAAGGGAAAAATTTGAAAGAAACTATTCTAAATGATAAGAAAGTAAGAGAAGCTTGCCTATTTGGGTGGCATGGAAATCAAATAAATTGTACTGATGGAACATATGTTTATATGAGAGGACAAGAGCATTTAAGTAATTCTCCTTTATATGAATATACATTAATGCCAACACATATAAAATCAAGATTTTCAATTGAAGAATTACAGGATTTTGAAGTAGTACCACCATTTTCTTTTACTAAAGGTTGTAAAACAATGAAAATAGAGGTAAAAAATTTTAATCAACATTATCGTTATGGAACTTCTCTTTATAATATAAAAGAAGATTATTATCAGAAACAACCTATCCTTGATTTTGATATTGAATTAAAAATGGCAAAAGAGATGATAAAATTAATGAATGATAGTGATGCTCCAGATGAACAGTATTTGAGAGTTGGTTTACCAAAGGATGGGAACTTAACAATTGAAGATTTAAAAAATTATAGAAAAAAATTTGAAAATGAATATAATTTAGGAGAAGAATTAGAAAATAAGTATATTTGGACAGATAACACAAAGGAAATGATGAGAGCTTTTATAAATTTAATGAATTTTTCAGAAAAAGATGAATTATTAGAGAAATTTTTACAATTTTTAAAACTTGAGAACATAAAAGAGATAACAAAAGAAAATTTAGAAAAATTTGTTAAATCAAAAGTTACAGAAGAAAGAAAAGCTATGATAATGTATTTTTTAAATCTTTTAGCAAGAAGAGATTAATTATAAAAATTTAAGGGGGTTCTAATATGAAGAAAAAGTTTTTTTTAGTAGTGTGTGTATTAATGATGATTTGTTCAAATTTTATTTTTGCAAAAAGTAAAGCAGATAATTGGCCAAATAAACCGGTTATAATAACAGTACCTTGGGCAGTAGGAGGATTAGCGGATCAAGCTAATAGAGCAATATCACAATATGGAAAAGAGTATCTAGGTCAGCCGATAGTTCCAGAGAATAAAATAGGTGCTGGAGGAATAGTAGCATTGACTGAATATCTAAGAGAAAGACCTAATGCTACTAGATTAATTTATGGTGGAGAAGGAAATTTTGCCATAGGTCCATTATTTAATCCAGTTCCATTTAAATGGGAGAATTATACACCAGTAATAAATATTTATAAATCTAATTTTGTGATGGTTGCTAATCCAAAATTAGGAATAAAAAATTTAAAAGATTTACAAGAATATGGAAAAACTAATAAAATTATATTTTCTGTAGCTGGACTAAACTCTTCAGAATATTTAATGATGGCAGCTTTATTAAGTGAAATGGGACTGAATTATGAAGGAGTTTCTTTTGATGGAGCAAATGAAGCTATGAATGCTACTTTATCAGGAGATACAACTTTAAGTATAACTCATGCTTCTTTAGCAAAAGAATTTGTTAAAGCTGGACGTTTAAATCCAATTGTTGTGTTTGATGATAAACCTTTAAAAGATGAAGTTTTTAATTTAGAGTGTATTGGGGATTATGGTTATGATACATTTTTAGTAAATAGATGTATTCTTCTAATGCCAGCAGGAACAGATCCAGCAATTGTAGATAAAATGTATAATGCAGTTGCAAAGATATTAGAAGAACCAGAATTCAAAAAAACAGCTGAAAACTTAGGAATGACATTAGATCCATTAACTCCAGAAGAATGTGATAAGCACATAAAGGATTCTATAGAGAAGGCAAAGCGTTTTTATGAGATGATAAAATAAGTTTAAGGGGGATACAAGATGAAATTAAAGGCTAATCTTTTAGGAGGAAGTATATTTCTTATTTTATCCATAATATTGTGGCTATTAATTCCTAATCAAATTCCAGTATCAGGGAATGCAATAATTACCTCTCAAACTTTTCCTAGATTAATTGTAATTTTAATGTTTTTAGGAAGTATGGTACTTTTACTTGGAGATATCATTAAATTAGTTAATAAAAAACCAGTATTAGAAGTAAGAATAAATCCTAAAGAAGAGATAAGGGCAATTATAGTTTGTTTTATGTTAATTGCATATGCATTTTTATTAAGTAAAATAGGATTTTTATTTTCCTCTGTATTGTATTGTTGTTCAATGTTAATTTTCTTTAAAAGTAGAAATATCAAATACTATATTTCAGTAATAATAGTATGTATAGCAGTAACCTATATATTTAAATATATTTTATTGGTTCAATTACCATAAAATAAGAGTGAGGTAACTATGTTAGAAAATATGATTAGTGGATTTTTAGAATTTTTTAAACTGAGTAGTTTTATCTATATGAATTTAGGTTTGTTAGCAGGAGTAATTTTTGGTTGTATTCCTGGTTTGACAGTAATGTTATGTTTAGTTCTATTTTTACCATTTACATATAACTTAGAAGCTATTGATTCATTCATGTTTTTACTAGGAATTTATTGCGCTGGTAGCTATGGAGGTTCAATTTCTGCTATATTAATTAATACACCTGGAACTCCACATGCAGCAGCTACTATGTTAGATGGAAATCCAATGGCTAAAAATGGGTTAGCTAAAAAAGCTTTAAATATAGCATTAGAAGCTTCAACTTTTGGAGGAATGTTTAGTGCTTTGGTTTTATTATTTCTGGCTCCTCAAGTAGCTAAAGTAGCTTTGAAATTTGGTGCTTCTGAGATATTTATACTTTGTGTATTTGGATTGTCAATTATAGCAGGAGTTAGTGGAGATAATTTGGCAAGAGGGATAATTTCAGGAAGTGTAGGGTTATTTTTAGCAACAATAGGAATGGATATTATAAGTGGAACTTTTAGATTTACTTTAGGTAATTATAATCTTTATGCTGGATTTGATTTAGTAATTGTATTAATTGGATTATTTGCTCTTTCAGAAACCATTTCTAACTCTAATGGAAGCAAAAAGTTTAGTGAAATAGAAAAACTAAATTTATCTGAAGTTAAAGATACAGGAATTCTAACAAAACAGGAATATAAAAGAATGTTTCCACACGCTTTAAAATCTTCAATAATAGGTGTAATAGTAGGAATAATTCCTGGAACAGGGGCATCAATGGCTTCTTTTTTAAGTTATGATAGAGCTAGAAAAAGTTCAAAATATCCAGAAGAATTTGGGAAAGGTTCAATAGATGGAATAGCAGCAGCTGAGTCAGCTAATAATGCAGTAACAGGAGCGACTTTAATTCCACTATTAACACTGGGAATCCCTGGAGATGCAGCAGTAGCAATATTGTTAGGAACCCTGATGGCTAATGGGTTAACGCCAGGACCGAATCTTTTCCAAGAGCATGGGGTAACTCTTTATGCTATAATGATAGGGTTAGTTTTTATAAATATTTTTATGTGGGTACAGGGAAAATATTTAACTGGTTTTTTTGCCAAAGTAACAAAAATTCCAAGCGAAGTATTAATACCATTGATAGTAGTATTTTGCTTTGCTGGTTCATATTCTATAAAAAATTCAATGTTTGACTTATATATTTCAATTGCTTTTGGAATAATAGCTTATATGTTATTGAAATTAAAATTTTCAACAATTCCTATTTTGTTAGGATTAGTTTTAGGTTCTCTTACAGAATCAAATTTTAGAAGGGCATTGATTATTTCTCAAGGGGATCCAAAAATATTTATTGAGAGGCCAATATCACTATTCTTTGTAATTTTACTAGTAATAACAATTGGATTTATAGTTAAAGAAAATATAAATAGAGCTAAAAAGTATGAATAAATAAAAATAAAAAAAGCTTGTAGAGAATAAAAAAGACTTTTAATTTCCTAAAGCTAAATTCTACAAGCTTTTTTATTTGTAAAAAAATTTTAGTAATTGGTTAGCTTTAATTAAAAAATTAAAATTTTTTTAACAATTTTAAAGAAGAATTTTAAGAGATAAAAAGTTATCTTTACTATAAAAGGAAAGCTAATATTCCTAAAACTAGTATTAAGGTAAATAAAAAAATATTGTATTTATCTTTATTCTAATAGAGTCTATAAAGTCCTTGTTTTCCATTTAAATAGTAGAAAAAATAATATGCAGTTTTAAAATCTACATTTAATTTGTATAAAAATTATGTTATTGATAGAAAAAGAAAAAGGGAGTTTTCAACATTTTTGTTGAAGGCTTCCTTGCTGTTTGGCTCTTGGGAACATAATCTCATATAAATCAAATATACTTTTTAGCACAGGACATTGATTCTTTTCATTTTTCTTCATTGTTGAAATATATCCCCTTATTCTAAAATTTGACTTCCCAATTCACTCCTAAATGTACCTTGGATTTTACTTTTATATTTCTTACTTCTCGCTCTGCTGCATTATTAGTAAAAAGACTAATTTTTCTTTCTATAAAGAATCTTAAAACATCCTCATATCTACTCAACCTTTTTAATAAATTAAAAGCCTTACTTTTTCTCTTTTTAGGTTCTAATACATCAGTTTGATAATAGGGTCTTTCTTCTTATTTTCCATCCTCAATTAATGCCATATATTTCAACCAAATATTTATCTCTTCTTCACTAGAAAATTCTTCTTTCTTTTCAACTTTTTCTTTTAGATTTAGAATGAACTCTCTTATTTTAGCTGGAAATTCTAAGTTCGTATTCTCTTCTATACTCTGAAGTTCTCTTAAAAAATGTGCCTAGCATAATGAATGCACAATTTGAGGATAACAATCATATGCGTACCAACAATCATGCGATAAAACTCCATTAAACTTAGGCAAAATACCAGCTTCTTCTATTACTTTTTTTCCTCTGTTAGGATGAGAAGTTAAAACTGAATATTTTTCATTTGAGCAAGAATGAATCCAATAATTTTTTCCATTTACCTTTGTTCCTGTTTCATCTGCATGAAGAATACTAGCTTTTTTCAACTCTTCTTTAAAAAAATTTTCTACTTTTTCAAGAGAGACATAAGCTTTTTTTAAAGTATTAGCAATAGTTCCTTGGCTTAAATCTAAATTAAAAATATCTTTAAGTAATTCTTGAATTTTATTATATGGAAGTGCATGATAAATATTTAAGTTTGTGATTAAAGTTTTAATATTAGCGCCATATTGAGTAGAACTAGTTACATTACTTGGAGATTTTGCAATCGCTTTTTCTCTACAATGAGGACAAATTTTAACTTGAGAACGATATTCAGTAACAAGAATTTTAATTTCTGGGATATCAAAAACTTGTCTAACTTTTGTATTTTCAATTTTTATATTTTCTAAGTCTGTCTTGCAATGAGGGCAAGTATCAATCTCTAAATCAACAACAAAATCAGGTTTTTTAATTTTATCAAGAGTAAAACCTTTATGTCCAACTTGCCTCCGGAAGCTTTATTACTTTTCTTTCTAAGAGATCTATCTTTTTTTTAATAAATCTATCAGAAGAAGAAGGAAGACTACTATTAGAACTATTCATATTAAGTCTAGCTCTAAGCATAGCATTTTCCTCTCTAAGTAATTTATTTTCTTTTTCTAGCGCTTCAATTCTAGCAAGAGCTTTTTCAAGTTTATCTAAAAGTTCTTCAAAAGTCAAATTTTTCATAATGGTTCACCTCCTAAGTAAAAAAGTACTTAAATAGTATATCATATTTTTAGTAACAAAAAAAGACCCTCTTCAAATTTTTTGAAGAAAGTCTTAAATTATTCATTAGACATGAGTAGTTATAGATTAAATTACTTAAATTTTTAAAGAAATCTACAATTATAATTTCCATTTTCTAAATTGTATTTTTGATTTTCTGTTCTTTTTACAGCAATCTCTTGATTTAATCTGTCTATTTTATTCCAGTCAGGAGTATCTTTTAACATTTCCTTTCTAATTTCTACTTTTCTTTCTGCAATAAATACTCTATTTTCTTCTAGTCTTTTATCTTGTATCAAATTATTTTTACCATAAGTGAAGTTTTTGTTTGAATTATTATAATTTCTACCATAAGCAATTGAACAATTTTGATAATAAGTGCCAGTTCCTCTACCCATATTTCCCATACTTCTAGCAAAAGCAGAAGTTCCTACTAATAATGTTGCAATTCCTACAAATAAAATAATCTTTTTCATAAGTTATACCTCCTAAAAATTATCTGTTTCTTTTATAGTTTAAGTATAACTTTGATTTATGACCTCAGTATGTCAAAGTGAAAATTTTAAATTATTTTTCTAATAAAACAACACAGTAAGATTTTACTCCAGATTCATCTCCAGTAAATCCAAGTTTTTCTTCAGTAGTAGCTTTTACACTTACCTGCTCTATATCTATTTCTAATATTTCAGCTACTCTTTTTCTCATTGCTTCAATATATGGTTTTACTTTTGGCTTTTGTAAAACTATTATTGAATCCAAATTAATAACTCTATATCCTCTTTCAGCTATCAATTCTTTTACCCTAGTTAACAGAATTGTACTATCTATATTTTCGTATTTCATATCAGTATCAGGAAAATGTTGTCCGATATCCCCTAGAGCTAAAGCTCCAAGCATAGCATCCATAATGGCATGGATTAAAACATCTCCATCAGAGTGTCCGAGAACACCTTTAGTATGAGGTATCTCCACACCTCCTAATATTAATGTTCTTCCTTCTACAAGCTTATGTACATCATATCCATTTCCTATTCTAAGCATTATGACACTCCCATCTCTCATAAATTTGGTTATAGAACTCTAAGATTTCCTCTTTAGTTACAGTTGATGTTCCCATCTTACCTACTACTACTCCAGCAGCTGTATTAGCTATCTTAGCAGATTCGTGCCAATCTACCCCAGCAGCACTAGCAAGAGTAAATACAGATATTACTGTATCTCCAGCCCCTGTTACATCATATACTTCTTTAGCAAAGGTAGGAATATTTATAACCTTATCTAGGAATAAACTCATTCCCTCTTCGCTTCTAGTAAGTAGAAGGTTATCTAGTTGTAATTTTTCTTTTAACTCTTTTCCTAAAGATTCAAAGTCTGTAACTTTACTTTTACCTAAACACTCCATAGCCTCTTTTCTATTTGGTGTCATAGATGTAGCTCCTATATAGTTCATTGCATTTTTAGGTTTAGGGTCAACAGTAACTATTTTATTTTTTTCTCTACAAATTTTTACAATCTCCTTAGCTACTCTTGGAGTAAGTACTCCCTTATCATAGTCAGAAAGGATAATTGCATCTAGTGAATCAATTTTAGAATTGAAATTTTCTAATAGTAAATCTTCTAATTCTTTAGAAATAGGCTCAGCTTTTTCCCAATCTATTCTAAGTAGTTGTTGGTTTCCAGCTAATATTCTTCTTTTTACAATAGTAGGTATATCTTTAGTTCTAATAATTCCTGTACTATCTATTCCTTTTTCATTGAAAGTTCTAAGTAATCTATCTCCATTGTCATCAGCACCAATTACACCAAAACATATAGTTTGGGCACCAAGAACAGAAAGGTTATTGACAACGTTAGCAGCTCCTCCTAATACAAATCTTTCCTCTTTTACATTTACAACAGGAACAGGAGCCTCTGGAGATATTCTATCAACTACACCAATAATATAGTCATCTAACATTAAGTCTCCAACCACTCCTATCTTTATATTTTTAAAACTTTCTAATATTTTTGGTAAATCTAATCTGTTTTTCATACTATTCCTCTTTTCTTAATAAATTTTTCTATTTATTATTTCCTTTGCCCTTTGATGTATTTCATCTCTTTCAAAGGAATCATTTTCATTATTTACAATATTGACTTTCATCTTTACATAGATATCACTAATTTCATGGCTAATATTCTGATTTTTAAAGAAAAAATTAATCATAGGTAGAGTTCCAAAATAAGGAATTTTACTATCTAAATTATGTACAGTAGCTTTTTTTAATCCACCTATAAATATAGTTTCTCCATTTTTAATCTTAATTGTAGTTTCAATACTTCTTCCAACTTTTGAACCACCTTCAGAGTTATATGTACCACTTTCCTCTGATTCATCTTTATTGACTTTTAATTTGAAATTACTAATCTCTATTAAAACTTTTAAAATTACCCAACCATCTTTTCTAATGGTAGGAGTTGCTTTTAAAATTATTCCAGCCTCTCTAAATATTGGAGTTGTAATAACTTTATTAGTATCTTCGTCTTCTTCTCTTTGTTCACCTACTATTACCTCTTCAGCAACTTTAAAGCTTCCCTCTTCCCCATCTAAAACAAGTATAGATGGTCTAGAACTTACTACTAAATCTTGAGTAGATTCCAAAAGATTGATTCCAAGATTGAGAATATCATTTCCACTATTAAATTGTTTAGAGATTGCAATAGATGAAGAGTAGATACTTCCGATTCCAGAAATACTACTATTTCCAAGTAATGACATACTCCAACTATTGTTTCCTTCTGTGTTGCCACTGTTATCATATATCCAATTAAAACCTAAAGTTTCAAAGAGATTGTCAGTAACATCTAAAATTTGAGCATCTATTCTAATCTGCTCTACATCTTTATCTAATTCCTGTATGAGAGATTTAGAGCTATTGATAATATTCTCTTTTCCAGAAAGGACAAGTATATTTTTCTTAGGGAGTGAAGAGATTTTTAAAGAGTTTCCAAAAGTTTCAGAAAGTAATTTTTTTATATCTTCACAACTGTTATTATATAGATAGATATTTTCTGTAACTATCTCCTCTCCATTGATTATATTTCTATTAGAAGTTTGCTTTGAAATATTTTTACTAGAGTTAAAACTGTTTCCTCTTTTCATAGAGATATTTAAAAAGATATTTTTTTCACTTAAATCAATTATATCAGTTATTGTAGAATATCCTTCCTTTTCAAATTGTACAATATATACAGCAGGGTCAATATCTTCTAAGATAAAATTTCCATCATAACTAGATAGTGTAGGTTGAGAAAAACTATTAATAAGGGTAATCTTAACTCCTTCTAAACCTTTTCCAGAACCTTCAGATTGAATTCTTCCAGAGAAAATATAATTATTATTTTCACCTCTTTTAGATAAAATAAATATATCTCCACTTTTAGAAAGCTTTAAGTTATATAGTTTAATAAAAGTATTAAGAATATCTTCTAATAATATATCAGAGGGAAAATACATATCAACTGAGATATTTTTTATATCATCACTGGGGATAATAGCTATATTATTTTCTTGGCTAATAATATTTAGAGTCTCTCCTAAGGTAATATCTTGTAAGTTGAGCTCATATGTAATTTTAGTTTTTAGATTTGGATGATTAAATTGTCCATAACTATTATAACAAATAAAGAAAATTATTAAAAGTATAAGATTTCTTTTTCTCATAAAACCTCTCCTAATTTTTTATCTGTTGTAAAAAAGGATAATTATTTTCTAGTATAATCCTATACTTAGAATTATCAAATACTATTTCCTCTCCCACATAGAAAATATTTTTACTATTATTTTTATAATTTACTATTATATATATTCTATTATTAAAATTGAGATATTTTATTTTAGTAATTTTTTGATTATTCAATTTAGATATAGGAAAAAATTTTTCTTCTTTTATATCTTTGTTAGTGATATTTAGAACATTGGAAGACATTTTTGTAGTAAGTCTACCTTGTGGAAGTGTAGATATCTGTGTAATACTATCTGTAAAACTAATTTTTTTATCACTATTTTCTAATTCTTCTATAAATAAGAAAATATCTGAAATATCTCCGCTTATAATATAGGGGATATATATTTTATCTGTTTCGCTTATTTTCTCTACTCTTCCTATGGTTTCAATGGTTAGATTATAGAAGTTAGATTTTTCACTAATAAATTTTTCAAAACTACTTATGTTTTTAAAACTTTTCTTTTTTGTTTTTTCTTCAAGATTAGAGTAATATTTTTCTGTTTCCTCTAATTCTTCTAAAAGTTTTTTATATCTTTGATTATTAGCTTGATTTTGCTTCATTTCCTTTCTAGTTTTAATTTCCAAAGAGCTTACTCTTTCTCTTTTTTGTAAATAGTTTTGAAAGGGAGATAAGACAAGAGAATATATAATAAAACTGAAAATAATAAGAGATATTAAAAGAAGAATTTGGCTTTTATATTCTTGACAATCAATTTTCTTCAGTAATTTCATCTTCCACCTCTATATCTATATGAAATTCATATCTGTTATTATTTAGTTTTATAAAATCATGATTAAAATTTTTAAAAAATCTATAATTTAATAACCTATTTTGAAATTTATAAATATCTTCTTCAAAATCTGTTATTCCTTGAAGAGTAAACATTCCATCTCCATATTCAATAGATGTAATCTCTAAATTTTCATTATTGTATATAGTTTTTATCAGTTGTGAAAGTTTCATCTTATTAAAATCTTTTATTCTATTTTTTTCTTTTAATTTTTTTATCTCCTCTTCTATTTTTAAAATTTCCTCTCTTATTTGTAAATTTTTTTCATGATAAGTGGAGTAACTATTTTCTAAAATATTTAATCTTTCTTGTTCTTTTTCAATTAAAAAATATATAGAAAAAAATATAATAGTTGAAATTATTATAGTGAGAGAGATAAAAAAAATGGAAATTTTTATGTTTTTCTTATAATTTCTTTCTTTAATATAATCTGTTGGAAGAAAATTGAAATCTTTTCTAAACTCTAAAGGATAATTTTTCCACTCTCTAATTTTTAAAAAGGAAAGATACTCAATGATATCATTTTGGTTAGGATAGACAAAGCTCTCTCCTTTTAAATTTTCTTCTAAGTAAGTAGAGTTATTAACTATTTCTTCTTTTTCAAAATCTACTTCTAGAAAATTAATTAATTTATTTTCTAAAAAATAGTAGAGTCTATACTTGTCATTTTCTACTTCTACATAAGTTTTTTCAAGATTATCTTTATTAAAAAGTTCTATTAAAAAAAGAGGATATATACCTAAAAGATCTGTTTTCTTATCTTTAAGGTTGTCTAGTAAAGTATATATTTTATCTTTTTCAATTAGAATGAGGAGAGTTTTTTCCTTCTCTTCATCTTCTTCTAAAATTATCTCCTTATCTAAAAAATAAAAACTATCATATTCATCAAAGATATTTTCAAGTTTCTCTGTTATTTCAAACTCTCTTTCTCTTTCATCAATATCTTTAGATAGAGTAAGAGGAATAAGATGAAAAAAATTACTCTCAAGTAACAGGATACCGTTTTTATAATTTTCAATCTCTTCAAGAGTGAAGAAGTTAAGTTTTTCTTTTTTTAAAAATTTATTTAACCACACTATTTTCAAAATTGACCACAAACTCCTTTAATTTTTCACTATTGGGGGTAAGAGGATTTTTATTTCCTTTTTCATATTCTATGTCTACTTTAGCTAATAATGAAACTTGATTATTAGCTTTAGGATTTGTAAGAGTTTTTTTCATTTCAATAGTAACTATATTATTAGTATATGGATAAGAATAAAGATTAACTAAAATAATCTCTTTAAAATTTTTATTGTCTCCATCACCATATTTATAACAAGTTTTTCCATTAAATCTTATTCTATAAAGTAGATATCTATTAAAGCTATAGCTATTTTTACTATTTCCAAGCCAAACTCTATTAAAATTTTCTTCAAATCCAATATATTCAGCACCACTTTGATAATTACTAGAAGAGATCTCTTTATCTATTCTTTTTAATTCGTCATAAGCAAGAGTTTGTAAATTATGTACTTTTGAATCTATGGAAATAGTAGAAAAATAGGAATTTAATCTTTCACCTTTTTTATAAATAATTCTATATCCCAATAAAAAATTTCCCAATATAAAGACAATAAGAATAAGAGTACCAATTAATATGAAAGCTCTATTTTTCAATCTCTTTTTTAAAGTTTGCATACCCTTTTAAACTCCTAGCTTTTAAAAAATCACTATCTAAAATTTCCATCTCTATAATAATTCCGTTTTCTATTTTTTCAAAATATCCATATATATTTTCAAGAATAGTATTTTTATTTTCAACATAGACTTCATTATTAATTTTTTTACACTCAATCACTTGTAATTCTCCATAGTAAAATCTAAAAATAATAAAGGAATAAAAAATATTTTTTCCATCACTTACAGGATATTCTAAAAAAAGTGTATTTCCTTTTGAGGTTTTATTTTTAAAAAAATTTTCAGTTAGTCCAAGATAGATTTCCTTATCATATTGTAAAACTATAGCTCCATTTTCTACATACTCTTTTCCAATATAATTCCCCTTGATTATATTGCTATCTTTTATACTTTTTTCTATTAATGATATAATCTTAGCTGAGTCTTTTTCAAAAAGGCTTTGCTTAGTAATAGAATTATTAAGAGTATTAGAAACTTTTAATAGTGGAAAAATAAGTAGAGAAAAGATAGAAAAAAGTCCTAAAGTTACTATTAATTCTAAAAGAGAAAATCCAGAATTTTTTCTCATATAATCACCAATTACTAACTAAATTTCTACTTTCAAAACTTTTATTACTGTCTATATACATAAAATAAACCTCTAAATAATCATATTTTTTATCTTCGAATTGATAATATGTTTTAGAGATTCCTAATTTTAAATTAGAGTTTTTATTAATTGGATATGGTATAAAAAATTTTTCTGTAAAGCTATCTTTTCCAAAATTTTCAAAATTATACTCTCTTTTTCCTAAATGAGTTTTTAAAGTTTCATAATCTTGAGCTATCAATTGTTTTTCAATGGCTTTAAAATTATAGTAACTTCTTTCTAAATTTAAGTATCTTCTATTACTAGCAAATGAAAATTGAATATATTTAACTAGAGGAAAAAGAGTTATGAAAAAAAGAGCTAAAGATATAATCAGTTCTATAAGAGTAAGTGCTTTATTTTTCATAATTACCTCAGCCATAAAAAAAGAAATCCAATTATCAAAAATGGAGAAAATGGAATCTCTTTTCTTTTTGTTTTTCTTATTAATAGTATAATTCCTATAAAAGAAGCTGAAATAAATGATATAAGATAGAATAGGTATATATCAAAAAAGTTACTATAACCTAAGATATATCCTAATGTCATTAATAATTTTATATCTCCAAATCCAAAAACCTCTTTATTTAATATGTCTGAGAGATAACCATAGAGAAAAAGTAGTGGAAGAGTATAGATACCCATACCAATAATACTATTTTCTATAATTTCATAATCGAATTTTTTTAAATATATAGCAATGATAAGTAGTAGAAGATTTAAAAAATTAGGAATATACAGTTTTTTTATATCTATCCACATAATAATAGAAAGTATAATTATAATTAATATTCTATCCATTTGTTTCCCTTTGTATTATACTCTTTTCCTTCACTAGGTTTAAACCAAATATATACACCATCACTACCAGTAGATTTATTTATATCTGGATTTTTAAAAGTAAGAGAGATAGTACCACCATAAGTAATATTTTCATCTGCTTCATCAATATCAACTTTTTTAGCTCTGCTTCCACCTATTTCCAACTCTCCATCTTCTATCTCTTTAAAAGTTTTTTCATCTAAATAAGGTTCTAATTTTTTAAGAGCAGTAGTAATATTTTCACTCTCTTCAGAAGTTGGAGTTTCAGAAAGAGGTTTACTATTTTCAATAAAATATAATTCACTTGCTGTTCGTAATGTTCCTAAAGTAGCAATAGCTTTAGTATCTCTTCCTAAAGCCATCTGTCTACGAAGTTTTGGGACACCAATACCTGCCATAATTCCAATAAGAGCAATAGCAACTGTAACCTCAATTAAACTAAAACCTTTGTTTTTCATAAAATATCCTCCTTAAATTATGAGATCTGTAATGTTAAATATAGGTAGATAGATAGCTAAAACTATGATACCTATAATTATTCCTAAGATTAGAAGTAAAAATGGCTGTAAAAGTGTTGTAAGTTTAAAGAGATAGGATTCTAAATCTTTTTGTAGAATAAAAGATATAGAGGAAAAAGCTTCACTTAATCTTCCTGTCTTTTCTCCAATAGAGATAGTTTTTATTTCAGTAGAAGAAAAAAGATTAGTAGACAAGAAAGCTTCTTCAATAGTATTTCCTATTTTTATTTTAAGCTGAATTTTTTGTAACTCTTTTTGTAAAAAAATATATGGAGTTGCTTTTTTTAAAGTTTCTAAAATATCAATAATATTTATTCCAGCTTTATTCATTATAGAAAAATTTTGACAAAGAGATATAATTAAATTTTTCTTTACTATTTTTCCATAAAAAGGTAGAGTGAATATAAAACTTTGATATTTTTCCAAAGGTAATTTTTTTAATATTTTTATAAAAAATAGGATAAGTATGCTAAGGATAAGTAGAATATAGAATATGTTTTGACTTAAAAATATAATAATTTTTGTAAGTAAGGGTAAAGTTGTATTTGTATCTTGAAATAAGGAAATAAAATTAGGAAACACAAATGTAAGCATAAATATAAGTAAAAAAATAGTAAATACAAAAACTATAGCAGGATAAAAAAGAGCTTCCTTAATATTTTTTTTAATTTTTTCTTTAAGAGATATAATTTCACAAATTTTATCAAGATTTTCCACAAGCTCTCCAGACTCTTCTCCTGCTAAAAGCAAATTTAAATATGTATCCCCAAATATAGTATTATAGTCATAAAAAGCAGAATAAATACTATTTCCATTTAATATTTTATCTCGTATATTTTTTATAACTTTAGAAAACTGTATATCTTTTTCTTGAGTACTAAGGATATTTAAAACCAAGGATATTGCAAGCCCACTATCTAAAAGAGTTTTTAAATTTTGTGTAAATATTAGGATATTTTCTTGAGTAATTTTATATTTAGGTGTAATTATCTTATAAGATATAAGAGTTAGTCTATTTTTATTGAGATATCTGTGAAACTCTTTTGCAGAATTAAATTCTAAAGTAGATGAAACTTTTTTTCTATCTATATTATATGCTTTAAAAAAGTAAGTTTTCATAATTAACACTGCCTTATAATCTCATCTAATGAGGTTATTTTATTTAGAGCTTTTTCAATTCCATCTTCAATTAGAGTTTTTACATTTTTACTTTTTATTAGATTTTGTAACTCTTGAATAGATGCTCCTTTTTCTATATAAGCTTTTATATCTTCATCTATTATAAGTAATTCAAATATAGCTATTCTCCCTTTATAACCAGTATAATTACAATATTCACAACCAGTATTAGTATAAAAAGTTTTTCCTTTAAAAGAGTTTAAATCTATTTGTAAAAGAGATAATTTTCCAAGAGAGTTATTATCAATAGTTAAACAATGAGGACACAATCTCCTTACTAAACGTTGAGCAATTATTCCAATAACAGAAGCAGAAATCATATATCTTTCAATTCCAATATTGAGTAATCTAAAAATTCCACTGAGAGAGTCATATGTATGTAAGGTAGATAGTACTAAATGTCCAGTGAGAGCTGATTTTACTCCAATTTCTGCTGTTTCATAATCACGAATTTCTCCTATCATTAAGATATCGGGGTCTTGTCTAAGATAAGCTTTTAAAATTGTAGAAAAATCTCTTCCTATCTCTTGATTGTATTGTACTTGATTTATTCCTTCTATTTCATACTCTACTGGGTCTTCAACAGTTGAAATATTTACTACTCCATTATTTAATTTTTTTAGAATGGAATAGATAAGACTACTTTTACCTGAACCAGTGGGACCACAAGCTAAAATTATTCCATTCTTTTTATTGATAAGATTAGAGATTTTATTATAATATTCTAAACTAAGTCCAATATTTTCTAAATTAAAATTATAACTTTCACTGTCTAAAATTCTAATTACTCCTTTTTCCCCTGTAATAAGTGGGACAATAGATACGCGGAAATCAATGGTTTTTTCATCTATTTTCATTCTAAATTTTCCATCTTGAGGAAGTTTTTTCTCAGTGATATCAAGATTTGAAATAATCTTTAATCTAGATATAATAGAGGAATGAAGAGAAATATCAAAACCCATCTCTTCATAAAGTAATCCATCTATTCGATAACGAATTCTAGTTCTGTTTTTTAGAGGTTCTATATGTATGTCACTAGCTCTTTTCTCAACACCTAATAGTATAATAGCACTGAGACCTTTTACAACAATTGGATTATTCGTTTCAAGGGAGGAATCAATTTTTAATTCAATAGTATTTTTAGATTTCTTAGTATTAGAATTTAACTCTTTAAATATCTCTCTAATTTTTTCTGAATTATTCTTTATCATAATTTTTCACCTACAATAAAAAAATTATTGGGATTTTCTTGAGAAGAAAGAATAAAATATGTAATATAGTTATTTCCTTTAATTATAATATTTACTTTTACTATCTCTTGTGTAGTATTTTCTCCAAATAAAAAGCTAGTTATAAAATAGAAAAGTAAAATAATGATAAGCTTCATACTTACTCCTCCTTCCATTTAGGATTTGTAGTAGTCCATTTGTTGTGAAAATTTAAGATGGTATTATATTTAGGGGTTGTATCATTAATATTTCTGTATACATTAATTTGCATATACTTTATTAAGTCGAATCCATAAAAAGATATCCTGTATTGTGCAATATCATTATAATCAAAAATATAAATACTAAAAGAGGGTGTGATATTTCCATGAGAAGTAATTTTAGCATTAAATTTTTCTTGGGTTTGTTTATCAAAAATAGTAATATATTTTAAATTTTGGGGTAGATGGATAATCTCTTTATCAATAACAGACATTTGAGAAATTGTAATATTTTTTTTAAGATAGTCTAATTTCACTTCATAATTTGTTCTACTATTATGGGCTTTGATACCATATGTTGTAAAAACTTCATAAATTTCTGTTTTAGCTCTTATCAACTCCTCTCTTTCAATTAATTTTTTAAAGTAGATAAAACCAAAACTTAATAATAGCAGAATAAGACTTATTTGAAGTAATATATTTATAAAACAAAAACCTTTTCTGTTTTTCATCTAATCCAATCTTGGTAAGAGTATACCATATTTTTTTTAATAATCAAGGGGGAATAAAAAATATTTTTTGTATTTTAATAACAAAACTTAAAAAGGATAGAAAAAAAATATAAAATACAGTATAATATTGTAAGATAGTAATGAAAATATTGGAGGAAATTATGGTTTTAGCAGGGAATAAAAAAGCCTATTTTGATTATTTTATAGAAGATAAATTTGAAGCAGGAATAGAGTTAGTTGGAAGCGAAGTAAAATCAGCTAAAGCTGGAAAAGTAAGTATAAAAGAATCTTTTATTAGAATTATAAATGGAGAAGTATTTATAATGGGAATGTCTATTGTTCCTTGGAGTTTTGGGAGTGTATACAATCCAGAGGAGAGAAGAGTTAGAAAATTATTATTACATAAAAAAGAGATTAGAAAACTTCATGAGAAAGTTATTCAAAAGGGGTATACAATAGTTCCATTAGATATACATCTTTCAAAGGGATATGTTAAAGTATCTATTGCTCTAGCTAGAGGTAAGAAGACTTATGATAAAAGAGAAAGTATTGCTAAAAGAGATGCACAAAGAGATATTCAAATAATGACAAAAATTAGATAGAAATTTTTTTTAAAATATGTTATACTATTATGTACAATTAAATAATGGGGATGCAAAGGTTTCGACGGGGTTATGAGGTTATAGGTAGCATGCCAGGATGACCGCTGTGAGAGGTCAACACATCGTTTAGATGGAAACAGAAATTACGCTTTAGCTGCTTAATTAGTCAGCTCACCTCTGGTTTCTCTCTTCTGTAGGAGAATCCAACCGAGGTGTTACCAATATACAGATTACCTTTAGTGATTTCTCTAAGCTCAAAGGGACATTTTAGAGAATAGCTTCAGTCAGCCCTGTCTGCGGGAGTGATTGTTGCGAAATAAAATAGTAGACTAAGCATTGTAGAAGCCTATGGCGCTGGTAGTTTCGGACACGGGTTCGATTCCCGTCATCTCCACCACTTCTATCCATATCCGCTGGGATATCACGAACTCTTATTTCTACGTGGTTAGGATATATAATAACAGAGTCTATAAATGCTTCAACAATAGACTTTTTTATTTGAGGATTTTTGAAGTTATCTTTTAGATTTTTTAAGTAGTTAAAAATTTTCTCTTTCTCTATTTTAACAGGAGATTTGAGAGAATTTTTTTTATTTTTGAGTGTAGTCAATTCAAGATTGATTTTCTCATTCATCACATTAAAAACTTCATCAGATATATTTCCCTCTAAATTTTTATTTAAAAGATTAACAGCCTTATTAGTAACTTTTTCAATCTCTTTTTCTAAAGTCATTAATTCTTTCTCCACTCCACTTTGACTTTCCATTATTTTTTTATAGATTCCATTAGCTATCCCATCTATTCTTTTTCCTGTAAAAATTTCTTTTTTAATAGTATCAAAAACCATTCCCTCTAGCTTTTCTTTAATAATAGGTTTATTCTTACATTGATTAACTTTTGTTTTTCTATTTATGCATAAATACCCATAATCAATAGTTCCATTTCTTCTCCTTGTTCTATATCCTCCAGTATAACTTCCTCCACACTCTCCACAATAGCAATATCCACTCAAATAGTATGGCGTTATAGCTGTCATTCTTGCTCCTGTCTTTCTTTTTCCCATCATATTTTGAACTTTTTGAAATTCCTCTTTAGAGATAATTTGAGGACAACCATTTTCTATTTTAATCTCTTTTCCTGTCAATCTTCCATTGGCATCTTTTTTTCCATAAACAAAAACACCTGTATATTTTTCATTTAATAAAAAATCTCTTATAGATGTTTTTCTAAACTCTCTCCCAGCTTTATTTTTATATCCCTCTTCATTTAAAATTTCAGCTATTTTTGTATAACCTACTCCATTCAAATATAGCTTATAGATTTTTTTTACAATCTCTGCTTCTTTTTCATTTAAAACATATCTTCTATCCTCTCCTAAATCATAACCTAATGGCATAGCTCCCCCATTATGAATACATTTCAAAGCATTTTCCTTTTGACCTTTTTTAACTTCTCTGGATAAATTCAATGAGTAATATTCATTCATTCCTGTAAGAACAGATTTTAAAATGACACTTTCTGGGTTATCATTAAGTTGCTCCAGAACTGATAAAAGTTTCACTCCATTGTCCTCAAGTTTTTTTTCATAGATAGCGTGGTCATATCTATTACGAGCAAATCTATCAAACTTATGAACTATCACATATTTAAAGATTTTTTTCTTACTATCATTTATCATTTTTATAAAGCTTTCTCTATCTTTAATAGATGTTCCACTAATTGCTTCATCTTTATATATAGCAATTAAATTAAAATTATTTTTTAAACAATACTCTTTAATTGCTCTTTCCTGTGCTTCTATACTTTCTACTCTTTGATTATCTGAACTGAATCTACAATAAGCTACAACATCTACCATTTTTTCCACTCTCCTTAACAATTTTCACTTAAAAAATCTTCTGCTAAAATATTTATAAGGTTATTATATAACATTTCTTCCATTTTTTCTTTTTCTACTATAATTTCTTTCATTCTATCAACTCCCAATTTTATTAAAAATGTTACTCTTAAAATAAAGCTTCCTTAGAGTTCTCTTCTCTCCACTTATTAGCTAACTCTTTATAGTTTCTATAAAATTCAGTTTTAGATATTCCAAGTTTTTTTATTAGTTCAATATTTGTGATTTTATAATTTATTCTACATAACTCTTGAAGAAGAGAGATTCTTTTTTCTCTCTTTCTCTCACAAGTTTTATATTTTATTCCAGACTTTCTAGTTCTCATACCAATCTAGCCTGTTGATGTGTGATATGTAGATATTTTCCTCCAACTTTCTTTTTTATCTCCAATCTCTCTCCCCACTCAGCTATCAAACTTGGAATCATAGCTCTAAATCTTCCCTTGCTATAAAATAGCTCTCTCATCAATATGTTTATGCAAGGCTCTCCCTTATACTCTCCTAGCTCTCTTACTTCTGCTATATATTGAATTGTATAACCTGTATTATTTTGGTTAAAAAATTGTTTTTGTATTCTATTTCCCATCTATTCCACCTATCCCTTAAACTAATTATTATATTCAGTTACTCTAAATTCATCAGGTTTTATATCTTCAACTTCTTTCATATCAATTTCAAATGTTCTACTCCAAGCTTTCGTAGATATTTTTACAATCTCATTACATTCCTCTTCAGTTAATTTAACATTAGTATTGATACAAAAACCAACTCCTCCTGTTTTTTCAACAATTATTAATTCTAATACTATATTATTATCTTTCATTTATTCCACCTCTTTATCAAATTTAATTTATTTGGGGTCGCCCTATCTCTACTCTCATTGATAGCGAGATGAGAAAGTGAGAGCAGATTTAGACCTCCCCCTTTTTTAAAACTCTGACCTTTAGCTGAAAGAGTGCCGTTTAAAAAACGAGCTATTTACTTTATTTTCTACCTAGTTTTTCTAGCTCTCGGCATACTTATCAAAAAGATATTGCGACTTCGTCGTGTAATAAGACGTGGTGCTAGGGGTGTATTATTTCCCCCACTCTTCTGTATATTTCAATATAAATTCTATAAAATCAGATGCTCTCTCCTGTGAGCAATCAGAAAGAGAGAATGACGGCACACTGTTTTGATGACAATATATTATTGTGAGTATCTCCCTTGCTTCCTCTGGTGTATATTTAGTTAAGTCTGCATAGTTTCTTACTAGTACAAAAATATATCTTCTTTGTTTGTCCGTTATTCTCTCCATTCTCTCTACTCCTTATAAAATTTCTCTAATTAATTTTTTTATCTCATCAAAGTTGTAACACTCTTTTTTATATATTTCTAAAGTTTCATTCTCAAAAAATATTGTAATTATGTCATCACTTATAAATAATTTAGTTATTTTTTGAGGGTTGAAATAACAAGTTTCATTTAATCTATCAACTTTTATAAATCTCATTTGGTTTCCTCCTAGCTATTTAATATCTTTTTGATTTTCTTGTATTCTCTCTTGGTTAGTTCCTCCAGCTTCTTTTTATAGTTTTTCTCTACATATTTTTCTATATCATTTCCCAGAGTATCAGCTATTTTTTTCAAATCCTGTATATCTTTTTTACTCACTATCTGGTTAGAAGTTACTATTCTATCGTGTAGGTATATAAGGTCTTTTAAATCTAAGTTTCCTAGATTATTTGTCCTATATTTTTTTAGTATCTCTCCTATGTCCTCTTGGGTACACATTTCAACTATTGATTTACAGATTTTATTTTTTTCTTGTATCTGGAGTTGCTTTTCTATCTCTTCTAGCTCTTCTAAGCTCATCAGCGAAAAGTCTCTTTCCTCAAACTCATCTCTATTTTTCTCATCTATCATATTATTGATTGAGTTTATAATCTGTTGTTTCTTGGCTCTCAATACTTCCTCATAACTTGCAACCTCTCCTCCAGCTATTCCAATTCCTAATATCCCTAAGGCTCTACCGATTGCAGAGGTTTCACAGTTTTCCACGTGTGAGGTTTCATTTATTTTTACTTTCTCCCCCTCTTTTCTCTCCTCTCTCTTCTCCATAGCTGTTCCCATACTCTTTGCTACTCCCTCGGCATCTCTGATAATTGCCCTTGCTATTGCTATATCTTCATCTATTCTTAGCCATTCCACCTCTATTGCCCAGCCCTTGTAATCCTCACTGGTGCGAAAGTGTCGGATTCTCTCCGACACCTGCACATAATCTTGACCTTTTATTTTTATAGTTTTTAAATCCATAGACCACCACCCCATCTTTCACTATATGAGCTGATAGAGTTAGTGATATGTTTGTAGACTTCCTTATACTCTGACACTTTTACTTTTCCACCATATCCAACATTTTTATATTTCCCACTATAACTTATTAGAGTATTATCTTCTACTAGCTTCCACTCATTTATTAGACCTTTAGATTTTAAATAGTCCATCTCTCTTATTAACTCTTCAAAATTTCTATCAGATTTTTTATATAGTCTTAGTTGTGTCATAGGATTTCCCCCTTTACAGCTTCATTTATATTTCTAATTATCTTCCAATACTCCTCATCTTTTACAGTTCCACAATATTTTATTCCCTCAGTTTCTCCAGCAAAATATATCATTCTATTTGAGATACTCCACTTTCTAATCAATCCAAAATCTTTTAGAGTTTCTAACTCAGCAAACATTTTTTCTACAAAATTATATTTTTTCATTTTACCACCTCGCCTTTAGTTTTTAGCAAGTCCCCCAAGCTTGTGGGGGATATGCTCAAGACTAAATCTATCTAGTGTACTCTGTCATATATTCAGATATTAATTTGATACAGAGCCATAAATATTGATTATCTGCTGTATCTTTTCTTTCTAGTTCCTCAAATGTATCTTTTTTTAACTCTTCCCAATAACTATCTTTAATTTCAAATTTTTCTATCTTTTCAATTAATTTTAAAACTACTTCTTTCATATTAATTTCTCCTTTAAATTCTAAGTTGCCTTTCCCAATAGATTCTTTCTTGGTGTTCTCTCTCTGCTATGGCTTCTCTTTCCTCTTCGTCTTTTTCTCTGATAGCTTCCTCCAAATCTTTTATAACTTCATCAAGTGCAAGTTCTAAAGTTTCTCCATAATATTCCCAATCAAATGGTTTAAGATTTACTACCATTTCACAACCATATACAGATACCACCACTTTGAAATAATCCTGTAAAGGCTCATACTCTTTCATCAACTTTAATATCTCTCTTATTTTTTCATCTATTGTCATATCCACCACTCCTTTCCTTTGTAACCTTATTATATTACACATTAGGTAAAAAAATATATACTATCTATCCTTTTTCTTTATTGTAACATATTTATATTACAAAGTCAAGATTTCTTTTTACTTTTATTTTTGCTAAAAATGTAGTATAATAAAATATAAATAAAAAAATCTACTTGAGAGAAGAGGGGGAAAAATGACATTTGGAGAAGTATTAAAAAAAATTAGAACTGATAAACAGATGAGCTTGAGAGATTTAGGAAAAGAATTAGACTTGAGTTTTACTTTTGTTGATAAAGTAGAAAAAGGAATATCTCCAGCAAGTGAAAATTTTCTTGAAAAAGTTTTAGAGTGTTTCCCTCTACACAGAAAAGAATTAATTGAAGCATATACAAAAGATTATATCCCAGCTGTTGTTATTGACGAATTAAAGAAAAAAGATGAAGTTGTAACTCAAGCTATTAAAAATATAGATGCTGAAATAGTTTTTAAATTATTTTTTGAAAAATTAAGTGTAGAAGATAGAAAAGAATTATTAACAAATATCTTAGATAAATTTGAAATAAAAAGTTACAAACAAGGAACTATTGAAGAGGATAGAGAAGAGATAGAGTTAATAAGAGAAAAGATAAAAGAATTGAAATAGCTATGTTAGTTTAGAGAGTGAAGAATCACTCTCTTTTTTTATTGCTAACTTGAGAAAAATTTAGCTCACAAAAAAGGAAACCTAAGAGGAACACCACCTTATTACGCGACGAAGTCGCCATATCTTTTTGATAAGTATGCCGAGAGCTAGGCAACCTATGGAGAAAATAGAGTGAATAGCTCGTTTTTTTAAACGGCACTCTTTCAGCTAGAGGTCAGAGTTTTAAATCCCTCTCTTTTCCCTTGCTAG
>OGEZ01000439.1_pt1 | contig 37295 bp, 20 predicted proteins | sample 1570831 | NCBI WGS metagenome assembly OGEZ01 (sample SAMEA2582059, study PRJEB24529) | metagenome | biome: Human gut stool | place: China | collected 2011
GAGTAAACCTTTTCATCATAAATACACTTATTTATTAAACATATAAATTCCAATCTTCCAAATAGACTTAGTCCAAAACGAACAGTATATTTAATCGGGGAAGGGACAGCGAATGATAGGATATACTTTAATAAATTCGCTACATCTAAAAATACGGATGGAAAAACATGCCTACCTTTCTATAAATTCATGCCTGTGTTTTTATCATTTCATGCCTACCTTTTCATCATTTTATGCCTATGTTTTCCTAAAAAATACCTCGGCTTTGAGCTATTCAATAACATGTAAAAACTTACCTAAAAATACGTAAATGTGCAAAAATGTGCAGAAATATACCTAAACTGACGTGAAAATACACATAAGTCAACAGTACGATTTTGGGCTACCGTATTTTTGTTTCGTGACAAGAGAGGAAGAGGCGCTGTTGCCGAACCCATAAAAACTTGTCCTGATAATTATTATGGCACGCCCAGTAAAATTAGGATTGGATTATTTCCCAATGGACATCCATGTATTGAAAGATATCAAAATACGGCGTTTGATGAAAAAGCACAAAACGCCGGGTGTCCTTCTTTATTTTATGCTTTTGTGTGATATCTATGAAAGTTCATTTTATGTGCAAGTCGACAAGGATTATTTGTTCGATTTATCGGACCAATTGGACATCGAAGACACCGAAGTGAAATCCATGCTTGACTACATGGTTGAAATTGGTTTGTTTGATGCTGCCTTGTGGGAAGAAGGCATCTTGACTTCCAAAGCTATTCAAGAACGCTACATGGCAGCAAAAGGCCGTTACCTCAATGAAAAGAAATTAGAACAACAATATCTGCTCGTTCCGATTACAGTAGCGAAAGAAGAAGTTGCAGAAAAAACATCAGTTAACACAGATGAAACTTGCATTTCCACAGCAGAAACGCCGATTCAAACCGCAGAAAGTACACAAAGTAAAGTAAAGGATAGTAAAGAAAAGGAAAGTATATTTATAATTGAGAGAGAGAGTAGCGCACACGCGCGCGAAAATGATCAATCAGTATTAAAAGATCAATGGGATCAGTGGAAAATGGATCTGCTGAACGATGAAAACTGGTGTACCCGCCTGATTCGTATCAGTGGTAAAGGGTCGTTATTGCTGGAAAAAGCTTACAATGCCATGACCTACTTTGATGATTTCAATCTGTTGAGGGCACTTGAAGATACGGTCAGAACAAAGAAGGATTATCAATCCAAGTTCATCGCCTGGTGGCGGTATCATCATTGGGAAACGGATGTGCAGATTTTAGCCGGTACCAAAACAGCAGCAATGCCACAAGTCAAGATCAACAAGCCGGCAGCGCAAAAATCCAGATACGAAGAGATGATGGAAGTGGCGGCAGAAGCAAAATTATTAACCCAAAAAATGTTTGAAAACAATGGCTTTGGATATTCGTTTACAAATGGCATTGAGACAGCCTCCGATTATACAATTTGAAAATCAGTTTGTTCAGAAAAGAATGATTGATCTGCTGTCTGACACGTATGTATTGTTGGGATTTAAAATACCTAAGACACATGAACTTACTTTGCTGGCAGCCAAACTGACCAGTGATCTCTACGAAAGTTATAGTTTTTTACGGCTAGAAGAACTTTCCATCTGTTTTGAGCTGGGAGTTAAAGAAGAATTTGGCGATTACGTCGGATTGAATTACAGAACCTTTTGCAAATGGTTGAAAGGCTATAAAATGAGTGATTTTCGGTATCGAGTTATCAAACAAATGGAACAGAGAAAAAATGTCAAAGCTTTACCTTCTGTAAGCCAGGAATACAATGATGAATGTATGAATCGTCTGATAATCAGACGGTTTTATGCATACAAAGCTCAACCGGATTCAGAAATTCCTTTAGCCAGCATCCTATACCAAGAACTACAAAGTCGGGGGATTATTCGTAACAGTCTGGAAGAAAAGCTAAACGCTATGGCACTCTTTGAACACTGGCGCCCACAAAACGACCGGCACACCAGCAAAGATTATCGCCAGTCTATGATCAAACTCAAAGCTCAGGAATGGCTATTGAAACAATATTTCAACTCGATAGAGCGCTTGCCATTTGAAAAGGGGTAATACATGAAATATGACAATATATAGTACTATTATTCTATAAAAGAACGCATATTTTTATATGAAATAAAGAAAAGTTATTCTTTATGCCGACCGACTTGGCCTAACAGAAAAGGCGTAAAGCAAATTCCGAGTGAAGCGTGAAGAAATCTCGGTTGTCTGAGCCAAAGGCGAGTTTTCCGAGATTTTAGCTTCACGAAGCGAATTTGTAGCCTTTGGAGTGTAAGCCTTGATTTTTTGGTTCTTTTGCATCAAGGCAAAAGAACGGATCTGATCATGACTTTTTTATCCTTTGGGATCAAGGCAAAAGAACGTAAAATCCAACGAAAAGAATAAGAAAATAAAAATATTTAGGGGGTAAATGATTGTGTATATGAAAAAAAGACATAAATTTATGGCGAACAAAAATACATTAAAATGTAATAAATAAAACAATATTGTTACATCATTGAGTATAAATAACGGGGTACAATGTTTTATTTTGTGACTTTTTGATATATCTCGTGTGATAATACGTAAATGATTAGATTGTTAAATTTATGATTCGTTGCATTTTTACATTTTTTGTTGTAATTTTGCAGCCTCTAATATTGAAAAAGACAAAAGTGGAATGAGTATTAGAGGAGTGAAAAATAGGTTTGTGGTAGTTCGTTTTGTACTACGTCTATTTAGAAAAGGAATGAATATTTATATGTTTAATAAATAAGTGTATTTATGATGAAAAGGTTTACTCTGACTGTAGCCAGCCTGTTGATGGGTATGACTACGGTAATGGCTCAAAACACCAAGGTAACCGGTCAGGTTCTTGACGAGAATGGCGAACCGGTAATTGGTGCATCAGTAGTCGTAAAAGGAACAACAATCGGTACTGTAACTGATTTTGACGGTAACTTCACATTAGATGTGCCTTCTAATGGAAAGCATTTGGAAATTTCATACGTAGGTATGAAAAAAGTAGAAGTGGGTGTTTCTTCACACGTAAAAGCCGTATTGGAATCTGATTCACAAGCGCTGGATGAAGTCGTGGTAACAGCTTATGGAACTTCAACAAAAGGATCATTTACTGGATCGGCGTCTACTATCAAAAATGAAAAAATCGAACAACGATTGGTTTCAAACGTAACAAATGCATTAGCAGGAGCTGTAGCCGGTGTTCAAATTCAAAGTGATAATGGCCAGCCTGGAGAGTCAGCCAAAGTACGTATCCGTGGTGTAGGTTCAATCAATGCAGGAACAGACCCGTTATATGTAGTAGATGGAGTTCCGTTTGATGGAGATTTATCTTCTATCAATACAAATGATATCGAATCGATGACTGTATTAAAAGATGCTGCTTCTACCGCTTTATATGGAGCTCGTGGTGCGAATGGTATCATCATGATTACCACGAAAAAAGGTAAACAAGGAAAAGCCACCGTTAATTTTGACGCCAAGTGGGGAGCCAATTCTCGCGCAGTTAAAAACTATGATGTCATTGAGAATACTAACCAATATATGGGATTATTATATCAAGCCCTAAATAACGCCGGTTTATATACGTTAGGATATGACGCAACAAAAGCAAATGCTTATGCTAACAATACGATTTTCAAGAATGCCAGTGGTGGTATAGGTTATCAAATCTATACGTTACCCGAAGGTGAAGGCTTGTTCATGTTAGATGGGACTATGAATCCGAACGCCAAATTAGGATATAATGACGGAACTTATTATTATAGCCCAGAGAACTGGTCGGATGAAATGTTTAAAAACGAGTTACGCCAAGAATATAATTTGAGCGTTTCAGGCGGTAACGATCGTTCTACCGTTTATTTTTCTTTTGGTTATTTGGACGACCAAGGTGTTATTGATGGTTCTGGCTTCAAACGTTATAGCGGTCGTGTAAACGGAGATTTAAAGGTTACCGATTGGTTTAAGATCGGTGGTAACTTTGGTTATACCAATTCAACAAGTCGTTATCCGGTAGATCAAGATAATGTAGCTTCTTCAGGGAACGCGTTTTATATGGCAAATATGATCGCTCCTGTTTATCCGCTTTATGTGCGTGATGCCAATGGAAATATCATGACCAACGAAGGCAGAAAAGTCTATGACTATGGCGATGGTGTAAGTACCAAACAGAGCCGTTCTTTTATGAATATCGCCAATCCGGCTGGTGATTTGATCTATAACAAAACAGAGTATTTGATGGATATTTTCAATGCCAACTGGTTTGCCGAATTAACTCCGCTGAAAGGTCTGACTTTAACAGCTCGTTACGGAATAAACATTGATAACACCCGTTATAACGACTTAGGGAATGCCTATATGGGACAAAGTGCCGCTTATGGCGGTACTGCTTATCAAGCACATATGCGAACCTTTGGTTTCGACCAGCAGTATGTTGGAAATTATCAATTTACCATTGAAGACAAGAGCCACATCGATATTACGGTCGGCTATGACAGTTATAACTATGAATACACAGAGATATACGGCTCCGCACGTAATCTGTATAATCCAGATAGCTATTACTTAAGTAATGCAATTGATGCAAAGACAAATGGTGGTCTTCGTAAAACATATTCAACTCGTGGTTATTTCGGTCGAGTAAACTATTCGTATGATGATAAGTATTTCGGTAATGTCTCTTATCGTAGAGACGCATCATCTCGTTTCGCTCCAGATAACCGATGGGGTGACTTCTGGTCTGCAAGTGCAGCTTGGATGATTACGAAGGAAGAGTTTATCCAAGATGCGGAATGGCTCAATATGTTGAAATTAAAAGCATCTTTTGGTCAACAAGGAAACGATAATATCTTGGATATGGACGGAACCATCAATTATTATCCGTATTTAGACCAATTTAACCTGACTGGAGCTAACGGCATTTTCTCTGATGGTTCACTGGCTTACAAAGGGAATCCTGATATCACGTGGGAAACTTCTACATCATATAATGTAGGCGTAGAGTTTGGAATGTTCGACAACAAGCTGAACGGTTCTTTTGAATATTTCGGTCGCCGCTCGAGCGATATGTTATACAATAAGCCTGTTGCCGGTAGTATTGGATATACATCTATTCCAATGAATATCGGATCAATGACAAACTCAGGTCTTGAAATTGATCTCAACTACAATATATTCAATACGGATAAAATCACTTGGGACGTAAACCTGAACGCAACTTTTGTTAATAATAAAATTAACGAATTACATCCGGACTTGAAAGGTCAATTGATTAATGGGAATCGTATTTATGAAGAAGGAGAGTCCATGTATCGTATGTATCTAGTTCAATATGCCGGTGTTGATCCTGAAACCGGTCAGGCATTATATTGGGCTGAAGACAAAGATGGTAATCCCATAAAGACTACTGAATATACGGTAGCCGAGAGTTATAAGAAAGCGACAGCAGATTTAATGCCTACTGTATATGGTGGTTTTGGTACAAGCGTAACGGCTTTTGGTTTTGACGCATCAGTTCAGTTCTCTTATCAATTAGGCGGAGAGATTTTGGACTATGGGTATGCAACTTTAATGCACAATACAGGTGGTGGAACCAACTGGCATAAAGATATTTTGAATGCGTGGACTCCTGAAAACAAAAACACCAATGTTCCATATCTGAATACAGAAGATAAGAATGTAGCGAACAAGTACTATCAGGATCGCTATCTGACTAGTTCAAATTATTTAAGTGTCAATAATATTACATTAGGTTATACATTACCTAAGACGTTGACACAAAAGTTGCAAATTAGTAAACTTCGTGTGTATTTTGTAGCTGACAATGTAGGTGTTATTTCAGCTCGTAAAGGTTTGGATCCACGTCAAAGTTTCACAACTGCAACGACTGCATTATATACGCCTATCCGTACAATTTCCGGCGGTATTAATTTAACTTTCTAATTTATAAATAGAATAAAATAATAAACAATGAAAACTAAATATATATTCGCTTCATGTCTGTTAGCATCAATGACTTGGACAGGCTGCCAAGAAATTGATACCTTCCCAGAAGGTGGTACTGTAACATCAGACCAAAAAGAAGAGATTGCAGAAAAAAATCCAGAAAGAGCAGAAGCCGGTGTAAATGCGATTTTCGCTTTATTCAGCCAATATGGACCTAATGAAAATGCTTTAGGAGTTTTACGTCATAATGACTTTGGATATCCAACCATCATGTTGGCGACAGATGCAAACGGAGCAGATGTTGTTTCTGACAACAATGGCTATAACTGGGCCGGTAATAGTTTGACCTACGAAGATCGTTCGTATACTTCTTACGAATGTCAAATGGTTTGGAATGATTTGTATAGTACTATCTATGCAGCTAATAATGTTATTGCTACTATCGATCCTGCTACAGAAGAACCAACAACTCAAAAATTTTTAGGACAAGCATTGGCTGCCCGCGCATTCGGTTATTTTGTTTTAGCACAATTGTATCAATTCAATTATGTAGGGCATGAATCAGATCCTTGCGTTCCATTAATAACCAATGAGAATTCAGCAGAAGCTGCACAGAATGGTATTGGTCGTGCTACAGTAGAAAAAGTTTATACTCAGATCCATAAAGATTTGGATCAATCTATTACGTTACTGGAGTCAGCTGAAGAAGCTGGAGAAACACGAGCAGACAAACGTTATATAAATGCATCTGTTGCCTATGGTATTCGTGCACGTGTAAATCTGACTATGCAGAAGTGGAACGAAGCCAAAACAGATGCAGAAACAGCCATATCAATAGCTGATGCTACTCCTGCAAGTATTGCAGATGTAAGTAAACCAACATTCTGTGATTTAGGAGAAAGTGATTGGATGTGGGGAATTAATGTAGATGAAACAGATGACATTGTTTCTTCTGGTATTGTCAATTGGATTTCTCACATGGGTTCTTTGAATTATGGTTATGCCAATTTCTCTGGAGGAAAATTGATCAACAAAAAGTTATATAATACGATCCCTGCAACCGATGTACGCAAAGGCTGGTGGTTGAATGAAAATGGTGAATCACCCAATCTTAGCGTAGAACAAAAAGCATGGATGGATACTTACTATGGTCCGTATACACAAGTTAAATTTTCTCCATATGCTAATGTTGTAGGACAATCAACAAACGCTAATGATATGCCTCTCATGCGTATTGAAGAAATGTATTTAATTAAAGCAGAAGCAGAAGCTATGAGTGGGAATGTTGGTACCGGAAAGAATACATTAGTGGACTTCATAACTAGCTATCGTGATCCTCAATATACTTTTACGGGTTCATCAGCTACAGATATTCAAGAAGAAATCTATCGTCAGCGCCGTATAGAATTTTGGGGTGAAGGTCTAATTTGGTTTGATATCATGCGTTTAAACAAACCAGTAGATCGTCGTGGAGCCGGATTCCCACAACCATCGTCTGTTTATAACATAGCACCAGGTTCTGCCATTTTATTGTGGCGTATTCCTGAAAATGAGATTCAAGCGAACCCTATGTTGGAAGAAAAAGACAATAATGAAGCTACAGCAATCCCAACTCCAGTTCCTGATGAAGAATAAATAAAATACTTTATACTTACCCCGCTTAGTTTTATGGATGAACTAAGCGGGTTTTTTATATGTGTTATCTATGCCCTTCCATTTGCTCCCTTTTTCTAACTTACAAAAACATTGGTCAAGGAAACAAGTAATATCAATTATTTATTGAACCCATTCTTTTCAATAATGATATTAAACTAAGTATCCAAGCCACAACAGTACAGATATTTTTTCCTCAGCTATAAATCTAAGCCCTTTATATCAAAGACACAGATAAAATTGTAAATTTACTTTTCCTATACTTAAAAAGGTATTCACTCTTCCCATTCTCACCTTTCCCATCATCAAAAATCATCAATCCAATAAGCAATTCTTTAGTTCACGACGTGGATTAAAGAATTTGTCGGGAATCTTGAAATTAAATATATTTACATCAATCTTTTCTGCCATATCAATTCAGATATATAATCCTATAATAGGCAATTCTTATAATCTATTAGTATAAAAGCAAAATATTCTCCATTTCCACAAAATATCATACCAAAAAATTTTATATTTTAAATACAATGTCTATATTTGCTACAATTGTAAAAAGAACAATTATAAGACTTTCTAATCCTTATTAATAAATTTGATGTTATATGAAAAAATTCTTACTTGCATTAGGAGCTTTTTCTTTCATAGGACAAAGTGCTATTGCCCAAGAAAAAGTAATCACAGGTATTGTAGTCTCTTCTGAAGATGGATTACCTATGACCGGTGTTGCCATTATGGATAAACAAAGTAATAATGGCGTTATGACAGATATGGATGGTAAATTTTCTATTCAAGTTTCACCTAAAGCCCGAAGTTTAAACGTTTCCTACCTGGGTTATAAAGCCGTAGATGTTCGTATTGAAGGGACAACCATGAGAATCACAATGGAACCTGATTTAGTAGCCTTAGACGAAGTAATGGTGGTAGCTTATGGTACCGGCAAGAAATCATCTTTTACAGGTTCAGCAACCGTAGTAAAAAGTGACGCGCTCGAAAAGATCAAAGCCTCTAACGTAACACAAGCCTTACAAGGCCAAAGTAGCGGTGTTCAAGTTCTCAACACATCCGGTGAACCGGGTTCTGATGCAACTATCATGATTCGTGGTATCGGTTCTATGAATGCCTCTAGTTCTCCATTATATGTTGTAGATGGTACGGCTTATGACGGTTACCTGAATGCCATCAACCCAGCCGATATCGAATCAATGACCGTTTTGAAAGATGCTTCGGCTACGGCATTATATGGATCTCGTGCAGCGAACGGTGTTGTGATGATCACTACCAAAAAAGGAGCCAGCGAGAAAGGACAGCTCAACTTCCGTTCATCATGGGGCTGGTCGAGCTTAGCCGTTGATCTGCCTCGTACATTGACGCCTGATGAATTTGCAGTCTTGACATGGCAAGCATTATACAATGGCTATATGGACAACGGCTATTCCCAATCGGATGCAGCCAACTACGCTTCTTCTTATTTAGTAGGACAATGGGGATGTAATCCGTATAATGTAGATATGCCAGTAGGACTGGACGGGAAGATGAATCCGGATGCCCAGTTGCTGTATTCCGGAGACTGGAGAGATGCCCTGATGAAATCCCGTTTACGTCAAGAATACAACATTGACTTCAGCGGAAAATCAAAGAAAGCCGATTATTACTTGTCTGCCGGCTATCTGAACGATAAAGGTGTATTCACCGTATCTGAATTCGAACGCTTCACGGTCCGCGCCAATGTCAACTACGAAGTCAACAAATGGTTGAAGGTTGGTTTGAACGCCAATCTGGCACACGGCCTGAAGGAAGGATCTTCAAATGACCAGGTAGTGTGGATGCTGCGTTCGATGCCTTCTGTTTATCCGATTTATGAATGGGATGCCCAGGCCGGAGACTATGCCCGCGACAGCGACGGCAACCTGATCTACGATTACGGAGACTATCGTACTTCATGGAGCGGCTCTAACTTCGTAGCGGATAATGTTTACAATAAATATCCGTACACGACCGATAACGCATCTGCCCGCACTTATTTCGAAATCAACTTCCTGCCGGGACTGAAATGGCGTACTAACTTCAACTTCGACTATTATCTGTATGGATATGACGGATATACCAACAGTGAATATGGTTTCGCAGCCGGTTATGGTGGTGAAGCTTACAAGCAAAATGACAAGAACTTCTCATGGACAGCCAACCACCTTCTGACATACGACAAGACGATTGGCGACCATTCATTCAGCATCTTGTTAGGCCAGGAAGCATATTACCGCCAGTTCAAGAGCCTGCAGGCTGCAAAACGCGGATTGCCTTTCTTTGGAATCACAGAAATCGGAGCCGCTTCTGAAATGAGCTCCATGAATTCATATACCGACAATTACCGTTTGTTAAGCTGGTTCTCACGTGCGGAATATGATTATAACGACCGATATTATCTTTCTGCCAGCTTCCGTACAGATGGTTCTTCCCGCTTCGCTCCAGAAAGCCGTTGGGGTAAATTCTGGTCAGTCGGCGCATCTTGGCGTATTTCCAACGAAGCCTTTATGGAAAGTACCAAAGACTGGTTAGACAACTTGAAGCTGAAAGCTAGCTACGGAGCCGTAGGTAACGATAACTTGGGTACTTACTATGCTTACCAGGGATTGTATGCAACAGGTATGAATAATTACAACGATGCCGGTGTAATGATCAGCCGCTTGGCAAACCCGACGCTGAAATGGGAAACCAACCTGCAAACCAACGTAGGTGTTGATTTCGCCCTGTTCAACCGCATCAACGGTAGCTTCGAATGGTTCAACCGTAAGTCAAAAGACTTGTTGTTCTATACTCCGAAAGCACCGTCAACCGGATTCGGAAGCATTGACCGTAACATTGGTGATGTCAAGAACACAGGTGTTGAATTCAACCTCGATATTGCCGCCATCAACAATAAGGATTTCAAGTGGAACCTGAATCTGAATGGTTCTCACTACAAAAACCGCATTACCAAACTGCCGCAAGAGGAGATGAATGCAGGTTACTTCAAATGGCGTGAAGGCGAATCCCGCTATAACTTCTGGGGCGCTGAATATGCCGGAGTAAACCCGGAAACCGGTAACGACCAGTATTGGTATAATGTATATGAAACTGATGAAAACGGCAACAAGGTCGTAAAAGAACGTATCAAGACGGAAGATTATAATGCAGTGAACAGTGAAGACCAGAAGAAGTACTTAGGCGACGCTATTCCTAAATTCTTCGGAGGTATCACAAACAACCTTTCTTGGAAAGGTATCGATCTCTCATTCATGATTTACTATAGCTTGGGAGGCAAACTGTACGACTCTGATTATGCTTCAGCTATGTCATACCGCACTGGTTACAGCATGCACCCGGATATGCTGGAAGCCTGGACTCCGGAAAATACAGATGCTAAATTCCCGAGAATCTCAACCGTTTATGGTAGCTATATGGGATCATATACATCGAAGTTCTTGTTCAACAACTCATTTGCCCGCCTCCGTAACGTAACATTAGGTTATACATTACCTCGCGAATGGACAAGCAAATTGCAGATCAATTCATTGCGTCTTTATGTACAAGGCGATAACATAGCTACATGGGGTAATGCAGCCCGCCGTGGTACCGATCCGGAACAAAGCATCGACGGTATTACCGCCAACCGTTTCCCTACAACGAAATCTATTTCGTTCGGTCTGCAGCTTAACTTGTAATGAGACAGTAACGTAAGTTCAATAACAATTTTAACAAAGACAACTAATAAGAATATGAAATCAATTAAATACATATTGACAACCTGTGCGATCTCAGGCCTGCTTATTGGTGGAACAACGTCGTGCAGTGATTTTCTTGAGACCAACCCATCTACTGATGTTGCCGACAGCGAAGTATTCACAACCGTAAGTGGCGCGCAGGCTGCCTTGAACGGCTGTTATTATCAGATGAAATGCTACGGTGGTGGTGGCGCAAACCGCCAAGACGACTGGGGTATTCCTTCCTATCAGATGATATCAGATCTTTCCGGTGAAGATGTCATGAGTAACGGAGGCGGATGGTACAACTTTACCTATAACTATTGGGGTGAGACTCGTGGTGATATTTTCCGTGCAAGCCAGATATGGACTTACTACTACCGCCTGATCAACAACGCCAATTCCATCATTGCCTATGTAGATGACTGCGAAGGCGACGCAACCGAAAAGCAATACATCAAAGGCCAGGCATTAGCCATGCGTGGATGGGCTTATTTCTGGCTGACCAGATGGTTCCAGCAGACTTATCCGATTGCCAAGAATATGCCGGGTATGCCAATCTATACAGAACCATCCAACGTAAATACACCGGGAGCACCGCGCGGTACGTTGGAAGAAACTTATCAGCAGATTCTTTCTGACCTGACTGCTGCCGAACCGATGTTGGAAGGTTTTGTACGCAGCTCCAGTTACCCGAATGTAATTGATCAGTCGGTAGTTCAGGGTATTCTTTCAGAAGTTTATCAGGTAATGCGCGACTGGCCTAAATCAGAAGAGTATGCGCGTAAGGTATTAGCCAAATATCCGCTGACAACCAACGATGATTACACAGCTGGTTTCAATGATGAATCAACTCCTTCATGGATCTGGAGTATCAAGCAGACCGAAGAACAGAACATGGGTGATTATTCTCCATTCGCCATGTGGTACAACGGAACCCGTTCTTGCTGGACATTCGCTTGCTTCATCCTGGCAGACGACTTCGTAAAACTGTTTGATGAAAGCGATATCCGCTATCAGCAAATGCAAAACTGGGACGACCCGGCAGGAACCAGCCGTAAGTTCTGGATTTCCATGAAATTCCGTGACAACGAAGACTGCCGTGGTTCTATGGTTGTGATGCGTTCAGACGAAATGTTACTGAATGCCGCTGAAGCTTGTGCCCGCCAGGGAAAAGAATCGGAAGCCAAAGATTTGTTATGGCAGTTGCAGGATATGCGTGGTGCTGTCCGCACAGAAGCTTCTGGTGAAGAACTGGTAAAGGCGATCTGGATCGAACGCCGTAAGGAACTTTATGGTGAAGGCTTCGCACTCTTCGATATCATTCGCAATGAACTGCCTCTGGAACGTACTGGAAATCACGTAGACTGGGGAGGAGCAACGCCGTTCCCGGCTCGTTCTTGGAGACTGATCTATCAGATTCCGAATACAGAATTATTGAACAACGACTCGATGACGGATGCCGTATGGCCAAATGGCGACCAGAATCCGTATGATGGCGTTTATGAACCGCAACAATAATAGCATTTGAGGGAACCTTCGGCAGGTTCCCTCTTTTTATGGATATAAAGGCCAACAAAAAAGGCTGCCAGCTACACCGGATGTCCGGTCGGCCGACAGCCTTTCTTTATTCTATTAACTGTGTGTTATTTCTTCAGCGCGGCAATGCTTTCTTTCAAAGCAGCAATCTTTGTTTCTGCATCAGCCTGTTTCTTCCGTTCCATTTCAATCACCTGAGCCGGAGCCTTGCTGACAAACTTCTCATTGCTGAGTTTCTTCATCACACTCTGCAGGAATCCTTCCTGATATTTCAAGTCGGCTTCCAGTTTCTTCAGTTCTTCTTCCACATTGATCAGGTTGCCTAACGGTACGGCATATTCGGTTGTTCCCACCATAAAGGCAGCAGCGCCGTCGGCCTTATTACTTACCGTGGTAATAGCAGACAAGTTACACAGTTTTGCGATCACCGAATCAAAAGCGGCTACCGGATTCTCACCGACCACTTCCAGACTCAAGGCTTCTTTCTGGGCAATGTTCTTCTGCAAACGGATCGTACGGATGCCACCGATTACTTCCTTAACGACTTCGAACTTGGCGATAATTGCCTCATCATAATTTTCTGCGACCTTCAATGTCTGAACCATGATGCTTTCTCCATCCTTACGTTCATAAATATGCTGCCACAATTCTTCCGTGATAAACGGCATGAACGGGTGAAGCAGCTTCAGCAGCGTGTCGAAGAATTCCAATGTCTTCTCGTAAGTAGCCTTGTCAATCGGTTGTCCATAAGCCGGCTTGATCATTTCCAGATACCAGCTAGAGAATTCGTCCCAGAACAGTTTGTAAACTGCCATCAGGGCTTCGCTCAAACGATATTTACTGAACAAGTCATTGACTTCGGCAGCTGTCTTCGACAACATCGCGTCAAACCACGAGATAGCCAGCTTCGCATATTCCGGCTGTTCGATTTCTGCCACATTCCAGCCTTTTACCAAGCGGAAGGCATTCCAGATCTTATTATTGAAGTTACGTCCTTGTTCACACAGCGCGTCATCAAACAGGATATCGTTTCCAGCCGGAGCAGACAACATCATACCCATACGGACACCATCGGCTCCGTACTTCTCGATCAGTTCCAGCGGATCCGGTGAGTTACCCAGCGACTTAGACATCTTACGTCCGATCTTGTCACGCACGATACCGGTGAAATAGACATTCCGGAAAGGCATATCGCCCATATATTCATAACCGGCCATGATCATACGTGCTACCCAGAAGAAGATGATATCCGGTCCGGTTACCAGAACAGAAGTCGGATAATAATACTTGATTTCTTCATTTCCCGGATTGTTGATGCCATCAAACAATGAAATCGGCCACAACCAAGAAGAGAACCATGTATCCAGACAGTCTTCATCCTGACGCAGATCTTCCACTTTCAGGGAAGTATTTCCCGTCTTTGCCTGAGCCAGCTTCAAGGCTTCTTCCGGTGTTTCTGCCACTACATAACCGCCTTCAGGCAAGAAATAAGCCGGAATCCGGTGTCCCCACCACAACTGACGGCTGATACACCAGTCCTTGATATTCTCCAGCCAGTTACGATACGTATTCTTATATTTCGGAGGATAGAATTTCAACTCATCATTCATAACCGGAGGCAAGGCCATATCAGCAAAGTGCTGCATCTTCAGGAACCATTGCATAGACAGCTTCGGTTCAATAGCCACATTGGTACGTTCAGAGAAACCAACCTTGTTGGTGTATGCTTCTACTTTTTCCAATAAACCGGCTGCGGCCAGGTCTTTCTCGATCTGCTCACGGACATCGAAACGATCCATGCCGACATACATACCGGCCGCTTCACTCAAGGTTCCGTTATCATTGAAGATGTCGATGCTTGGCAAGTTATACTTCTCGCCCAGCATATAGTCGTTCACGTCGTGTGCCGGAGTCACTTTCAAACAACCTGTACCAAATTCGATATCTACATAATCGTCTTCGATCACCGGAATTACCCGATTTACCAACGGAACGATCACTTTCTTTCCCTTCAACCACTGATTCTTCGGGTCGTTCGGATTGATACACATGGCTGTATCACCCATAATCGTTTCCGGACGAGTCGTAGCCACGACTGCATAACGTCCTTCCGGATCACCTTCTACCTTATAACGCAGGTAATACAACTTGCTATGTTCCTCTTTATAGATAACTTCCTCATCACTCAAGGCGGTCAAGGCTTTCGGATCCCAATTCACCATTCGAACTCCCCGATAAATCAAACCCTTGTTATATAAATCAACAAAGACTTTGATGACACTCTTACTTCGTTCCTCATCCATGGTAAACGCCGTACGATCCCAATCACAGGAAGCGCCCAACTTACGTAATTGCTTCAAGATAATGCCTCCGTGTTCTTCTGTCCAGGCCCAAGCATGTTTCAAGAATTCCTCACGCGTCAAATCCGTTTTCTTGATACCTTGTTGTGCCAGTTTATTTACCACCTTGGCTTCGGTTGCAATAGAAGCATGGTCCGTTCCCGGAACCCAGCAGGCATTCTTACCCATCATGCGGGCACGACGTACCAAAATATCCTGAATAGTATTGTTAAGCATGTGACCCATGTGGAGCACGCCCGTCACATTGGGGGGCGGAATAACGACGGTATAAGGTTCACGACCGTCGGGTTTAGAACTGAAAAGCTTGTTGTCCAGCCAATACTGGTACCATTTTCCCTCCACATCAGCGGGGTTATACTTACTTGCTAATTCCATTGTTTTTATTTTGTTTATTAATTCATACTCATTCAAGAGGTCAATATCTACAAACAGAAGGCCAGTCTTCCGTTGCACGCCTTTCAAAAGGCAATCTGACTGGCCATCAAACCCCTGTCTCTACGAATCGACAAAAGTACGAAATTTATTGATTCTTCGATACCGGAAATCGTATTTTATAGTTTGGATTATCAACAAACTATCCGTTCCACGCATCTCCTTATCACTGAATCTCCCATTCATACAACCCGGCAGCGTTCTTTTCCGGTAAAACAACTTCCAACTTGACAGCTGAAGTTTTCACAGGAGCAAAATGAACTGTATTCGGATTTCCCTTAGAAATGGGATACGCATCAGCTTCTGGAACAGTCGTCCACTCGCCCGCTTCATTCTTGTAATAAATCTTCCACGAACGAGGCAAACGGCAACCTCCCCAAGGAACATCATCATACCAATAAACTGTTGAACTGGAGACTTCTGTCTTTTCAGGAAATTCATAAACAATCCATTCGGTCGTTCCTTCTTTCGGCCACCAGTGATAATATGGGATGGTACGGTCATTTTCATCAGCCGGCACCAAACCATCCGTAATAGAAGTCAGTGACTTAGCCGGATGTGATGCTGAAACTTGACTCTTGGAGGCCAAGGTAGGAATAGCTACCGGACGTGTTGCCCTGACTTCGGAAGGCAACCAAACCGCCATGTTTCCAGGTCCACGATGAGCCCAAGCATAATACGGTATCAGTGTTAACTGCCGGTCTTTAGCAAGCAAACGTCCTTGCTCATCATATTCCAAGGTCTGTACCGATGTTTTAATCTGATTCAAGCCATACAATAAATCCGGTTTTTCCACGACTTTAAACTGCGGATGTTGATTCATCAGCAGGCTCAAGACGTTAAAGTCGTTGTCTGGCCATTCCGCACAATAGACAATTGGTCCGCGCTCAACAGCCACGCGACCACGATCTGCTTCCACTTTCCCGTTTGCCTTAACGGTACGGACTTCCATATCCAGCTGAAGTTCTACGCGGTCACCTTTCTTCCATTTCCGCTCGATGGTAAAATAGCCTTGTTCCAAGGCAGAAGTAACTTCTTCTCCATTTACTTTGACTGAATAACCCGGGCGTTTCCCGTCGGAATAAGTATACAAATCACTTGGTACAACCTGATTTCTCACCCAGCCTGGAATACGGATCTTCATCGCAAATGTTCCGGCAGAGTTCTTATCTATCGTCAGCGTCACATGGCCGTCCCACGGATAACGGGTTTCCTGATGCAAAATGACCTTCTTCCCTCCTACTTTCAGTTCGGTTTCGTTGCCCATAAACAGATTTACATAAACCTGATCATGCTTCACCGCATACACATAACCCGGCAATGAAGGAATAAAGCGGCAGATATTGGACGGACAGCATGCACAACCGAACCAAGGCTGCCGCTGATACTGGCCCATCGATTCCAGCGGATTAGGATAGAAGAATCCGCCACCGTCGAGCGAAACGCCCGAAATCAGGCCATTATACAAAGTTCGTTCCAACACATCATAATATTTGGCATCTCCATGCAAGAGAAACAACCGATAGTTGACATATACATTACCAATCGCAGCACAAGTCTCACAATAAGCCGACATATTAGGTAATTCGTAATTCTTACCAAAAGCTTCTCCCTGATTGGTCGCGCCAATACCACCCGTAATATAGAGTTTCTTCGAAACAATGTTATCCCAGATCCTGTCAATCGCATGTACATACGAAGTATCGCCCGTCAACGCCGCCACATCGGCCATGCCGGCATACATATAAGCCGCCCGGACAGCATGTCCAACCGCCTCATCCTGTTCGATAACCGGTTTGTGGGCCTGACTGTATTCGTCTTTCCGGGAAGTATAACCGCGCTTATCCAGAAAGAATTTGGCCTGATCGAGGTATTTCTGATCACCGGTTACCAGATATAACTTAGCCAATGCCATCTCTGCTATCTGATGTCCGGGAACACGCACGACTTGTCCTTCTCCATCACCTATTTCACGGCACACACAATCAGCATAGCGGATAGCGATATCCAAGAATTTCCGACTGCCCGTAGCTTGATAATGAGCAATAGCACCTTCTACCATGTGTCCTAGATTATAAAACTCGTGACTTAATTCTTCCACCTTTTCCCAACGCTTGCTACCAGCCCATTCATGCGGATGCTTCGGATTCATCGTACGGGCTGTATACAGATAGCCGTCGGGTTCCTGAGCAGCCGCCACAATATCTAGTACACTATCCATATAATGTGCCAGTTGCTTATCAGGATAAGTCTGTAACAAATAACTGGCTCCTTCGATCGTTTTATACACATCGGTATCATCAAACGAATAGCCCGTCACTTTCGTCGTATCACTCGGATGTGCCGCCAACTCGAAGTTACGGTAACGCCCCGTTTCCTCACATTTACTAAAGGCCAATGGAATAGTCACTTCACGACTGGCTTTCAAACGTTGTCCCCAAAAGGAATCAGAAACTTTCACGGAAGTAAAGGGTACAGGATCAATTGGATACCCATGTGTCAGCTGCTCTTTCTGAGCCAATAGGCTGTTTCCAATCAGGCATCCTGTCAAAACAGTAATTACGAATCTTTTCATGGATCTCATATTATTTGGATTTAAGAAGTGTCTTACAAACACATTTTGGCAAATGTAACAAGGTTTTGGTATAAATGCAAGATTCTTATGTGATTTATATCTTCAGAGAAAAAATATGAGAAATTTATTTTACACGGAATGTCACATTATAAAATCGGCAGGCTTGTAGTAGAGTTACACAAACCTGCCGATACTTATCATTTACAGATCAATTTCTATCCTCTTTTATTTCTTCTTCAGGATAAGTAACCAGCCTTCTTTCGTCTTCACCGGAATAGATTCATCCAAACGGAAAGAACGGGCTTCCTGAAAATCGGTTACCTGAGGAGCTTCGAGTGTCACTTGTGCCGGATCAAATCCTAAAGCCTTCCAGTCGAATGTCAATTTAACGGATTTGTCTTTCGCACCGAAATTACCAATGGAAATCAACACCTGATCAGGTTTTACATAAGCTGTAGCCTTCACTTCCGGATCCGATGTCTGCACCGGACAATCTTCATCCCAATACCCGAGCATCTTCGCGTCTTCTATGCCGAACGATTTCCACAACGCCCAGACCGGAGCCGGCGAATACTTGCTGTACGAATGACGGCCCGTCGTTCCATACACCATTCCCAAGAAACGGTTTCCGCCGTCTTGCAGCATCTCGCTCATCTGCCCGAACGGAATACCCGAGAAGGTAACGAACCATTCGTCCGGACGCATCTCGTTATAACGGAAGCTTTCGCCAAACCACAGGCGGTCAACGTAAGGGAAGAAACCCGTGTACTGGTTGGCCGGACCAACGGAATACCACGTATTGGAATGCAAGTCGATCAGTGCTCCCGGATGATACTGTTCCATGATCTTCCGCATCCGCTTCATCACGGGGCGGTCGAATGACACATCATCCATGTAGATGCCATCCAGGTCATAATTCTCGAACATCCAGCGCAAGCCTTCCAGGTAATAATTGATCCAACGAGAGAAACCTGACAATACCAACGCCGCATCGGATGTCTCGTTCGGCAACTCAGTGTACCAGGCCGGACGATAATCGTCGATCAGATGTTCACAATGCCACGGCAGTCCGTACCCGACACCCGCAGCCAGTATCTCATGGTTCAGACTCTTCAGCGCATAGATTTCTGTCGTATAATCAGTCAGCTCCCGAATGGTATAATACAGCTTGACCTTCCGTCCGAATTCATGTTCGTGCTTAATAAAGGCTTTCAGTGAATCCTGTACGATAAACGGATAATTGATCACCGGGTTCAGCTTCTGCGCGTGATGGATATTGATGATATTGGCTCCTTCTTCGGCGGCCTTGTCGAAACCGGTATGAGGCGCATGGTAATAACGCTCGGAGAAATGTTTCGCCGTATTCACCGGCTTCAGCGGGGTGATCAGCAGGTCGAACTCGTAACTGCGGGGCTCGGCCGACAAGGTATCTACACCGGTACTGGCCACGACGAGCGACTGGCCGCCCTTCGGTCCGGAAACCCGTATCGTTCCTTTTCCGTTATTCGCCCAGGCTCTTGGCGGAGCCGGTTTATAGTCATTCAGCAACGGACCGTGATAACTGCCTCCGCGGTATTCCACATGCAGACCGGCCTTGGCATTTCCCATCCAGTAGCTGTCCCACGAACCTTTCCAATCCCATTTATAGGACACTGGACGAACCCCTCCACTGAATCCTGTTCCCATAAAATATTCCGAAGCATATGGTGTATAGTTCGTTTCCAGCCGGATATCTTTTACGACTACAGTCTGGTCTGATGAAACTTTCAGGTCATAATGTACATAACCATCATATTCCATCGAAGCCTGATTCTCAAAACGAATTCCACCCTGTGTAGAAGATGCTGTCCATGAAACCAGACCATCGGCATCCTTCTTCAGAGAAACATTATTTGCCTCAAAAGGAATAGCACCTTTGTTGGTCACAACAACAAAACGGAAAGGCGAAGCCAAGACTTCCTTTTCATTGATCTGAATAGAAGCCGGAAGTCCGTTATCACCCACAAGCAACGTCTTATCCGTTGCTGTCACAGTCTTCCCATCCAACTGCATAGCTGTATAAGGTTTCACCGGATTATTATCCTCTCCGATTGTCGAATTCAGCCATCTCAACCGAGCATAACGCCACAAATCATTATCCCCTTTATCTGCCAGGACATCCTTTTCTACCCGGATTTCTACTGGAATTGTCTGAGATTCCTCTTGTTCACAAGTAAGAGTTACATTCCCTTTATAAACGCCAGTCTTTGCATCCTCCGGAATTTGTACTCCACACCACAATGCCTGTACTTTTCCTTTCGGAACATTCACCGTAAAAGTAATTGGTTTGCCGTCCCAGTTAATGCCTTCCTGATTAAAGCATGTCATATTCTCTTTCGGGATCACAGACGAGCCATTGGTCAGATCTGAAAACTCAAGATGTACCTTTTTCACAGCATCATGAGCGGCCCAAACACCAATCTGCCAAGTATAATATTCATTCCGTAAAGCCACACCTTCGAAACCGGCTGAAGATCCGTTCTTTACCCAACGTACTGGTAACTCATTGGCCAGACGGATCGGGAACGCCCGGTCTTCGGGGAAAAGTACCGGATTCATCGGATAGACCTGTTTCAGACTATCCATTTCCCGTACTGTAGCCGCCAAACCCATCGGCGTAAAAGCATCAAAGCGAGAACGGCTTTCAAAGCGCAACACTTTTGCCTTCGGAACTGCCGCTGTCAAACCTGATTTCCAAGCTTCATCCGTTTCATAAACCGGAGGCAGATAATCATTCCACGGTTTGCCATAACGGGCGTCATTCCATCCTTTCCGATATTTATATGGCAGGTAATACACATAATAGATTCCATCACCCGAAACCGGTTCAAAAGTTACCGTTGCCGACTCTGCAGAAAGGTCAGACACACTCACGTTCTTTACTTCCGAACCCGATTGAGCATCCACCACCACGACCTTCTTCGTTTCCGGTCTCAAATCCGGTCTTCTCCAAGGCAAATATACCTGTACAGCCTTTTGCTCTTTAGCACCTGTTACTTCCACTACAGCCCGATGATTTCCCTGCATATCAGCTTTCCACATCGAATCAGCCACTACAAAAGGAATTCCATCCGGAGCAAATGGCAAATATTGGCTATCACCATCCAGTACTGCCGGTTTCGGCGAACAGGCCAGCAGGCAACTCAATGCTCCTACATAAACTATTAAAAAATTTTTTCCATGAATCATAATATTCAAATTAAATCATACACCTCCATTTACAGCATAAAAATAATAACTTTTATTCATCTTCATATATAACAACTCTAAAACCTACATTAAACGGAGCTTGCCATGGCTTAAAATAGCGACGATAAGAAGCCGTTGCTTTACTTGCCCGATCACGCCAAGATCCACCACAAACGACCTTGCTTCCTACATAATATTTATTATCGGATAACGTGCAATCGGAAAGCGTCCATTCCGCTACGTTTCCATGCATATCGTATAAGCCCCAAGGATTAGCTTTAAAAGAACCTGTCTTTACGCTAATCAAACTACCATCATTGGCAAAGCGGTCACGCGGTACAAAATCCCAAAATTCCCGACAGAACAAATCATCCGGCATAGGAACCGTTGGTTCCAATCCCCAAACAGCCAAATCCTTAATCGTATAATCTGCCATATTCTCATAATCTGAATAATCACTAGTTCTGTCTCCATACCACATATCTGAAGCACTTCCAGCCCGACAAGCCCATTCCCATTGTTCTTCCGTTGGTAAGGTAACTGTAAGTCCAGTCTTATCGCTCATCTTCTTACAGAATTCCATAGCTTCAGACCATGAAACACGAATGACAGGCTGCTGAGGTTCATTCGCCGGATAACCAGGCGTTGTATGATCTTTCCATTGCTGGCCAATATAACGGCTATCATGCTCCGGACACAACACTTTATACTGTTCATTCGATACTTCCATACAACCCATCCAGAAACCTTTATCAATAGAAGTCTTCGCATAATCAACCGGATATAAAGAACCTGTATCTTTTCCTTTCATATAAGAACCTTTTGGAATCCAAACAAAACGCATCGATATACCCGGAGCCAGTTCTACCACTTTTTCAGGAGCAGGCGATGCTTCTTTCTGCATACGGGTAGCTGTCTGGACATCAAAACTCCACTTTTTCACCTTCTCCCAGTCCACTTTCTTAACCGGCTCTTCTTTTATCTTTATAGATTCTATCGGTCCCCGTTCTTCTAATACTTTAGCATAATCTCTCAGTTCTTTTTTCCAATCAACAGATACATTTCCATACTTTTTCATCAATTCCTGGCGCCGAGGATATTGTTCAAAAGCCTCCTTATACCGCCCTGCTATTTCAAATGTTCCAAAATATGGAGCATTAAAATCAATCCATTTACATAAAGTCTGCCGATCTTCATCACTCAACTCTACCTGATGATGTCCTTTATCCAACATCTGGATCAACTCGCTGTTTGATGCATGGTATTCATACGGGCGAAGTACATACATATCCGCTTCCGGACCTTGACGATAAACATAAGGATGAAGATTCAAATAACTCGTTTTCATAAAACGATGGGTTGTATAATTTCCCCAACGTACATATTCTTTCTTTTCCAGTCCCCGAAAATCAATCTTGGCTTTTGATCCATCATGACAACCAATACAATACCGGTCTAAGATAGGCTGAATCTCATACTCAAACGTAAAAGAACGGATTCCATCCTTTGGTGGTTGTATCGCAAGTGGTTCTTTTTGAGACGCTATAACACGTTTTGGAATGGCTATCATATTCTGATCCTCATGACAGCCCACACATGAAACGACTTCTCCCGGCATAGCAGTAAACCAACTACGCATCCACTGAATGGCATTTCCTTCTTCATCCAACGGTTGTAAAGAAATAGGCGTATTGGAAGGAACTGTAAAGATGGCAGAACCATCTTCTTCTACATCAACTGTTCCCAATTCCCGTTTCATATCCCAACCACTTTGAATACCTTGAGTATCAAAATCAGACGGAGATTTCAAATAAGCATACTCATACGTAAACAGGCGAAGTTTCTTAACAACTCCACGAGGTACATTTCTTAAACCTTCTCCTTCATATAAATCCTGAATAAATACAGTTGCCGTTTTATCCCCTTTTTTGATTCGATCCGGAATAATCGGAGGTATAGGACGCTTTTTCACAGGTATAGGAGTTAAAAATCCCTCTCCTTCTTTTTCTGCTACTAATGTCACATTGTCAAACACATCCACTAAATAAATTCCCCACAGTCCTTTTTCATGCAATTTTGCCGTTACTAAAAAATACTTGTCATTCAACGGGAATGGACGAGAAAACTGAGGCCAAACACCATCTACCAAACGATCTTTTATGACAGGTTCAACTTTTCTATCTCGATATGGTATTTCCTGAACAACACCTGATGCTTCCTTTCGTCCTTTAGACGGATCAAAGATGATCAACTGTCCCGAACGGGGAATTCCATGATGTCCGGAAACAATCCCAACAAAACGATTTCCTGCATGAGGTAACTGTTGCATATCATAAATACTTGTTGGCCAATACGAACCACTTCCATACAAAGCTTTACATTCTGTACCATCCGGATTAGAATGCATCACAATACGAGAAAAATAATGTGTCAAATCTGTATATTCCCAACGAGTATACATGATACGTCCGTTGTTTAATACCGTCGGAGACCAGTTTCCATCCTGATCAAAAGTAATTTTCCGCATCGATTTGTCTTTCGGATCGTATAAGGCCAGATTCATAATCACACGTTGACCATGTTCACACGGAATTCCGTTATATCCGATATTTGTTGTAAACAAGATACGTCCATCCGGCAAATAACAAGGATCTGCAAATTCCAAATCAGGTTCCGGAAAATCAGATATAACTTTTAAATCCTTGCCATCAATCCCCACTTCAAATATTTTCCAAGAAGGATATGCCTGATTATAGAATGGATCATACACGACACTACCCGAAGAAGCAAACAACATTTTATCAGCATTCCAATGCATGTGTACATCTGCAATACCTTCGCCTTTTGTCGGTTTATAAATTGTCCGCTTTTGCCATTCTCCTTCTCTTAAATGAGACAACTCACACAATTCTGCATTATAACCGGAGCTAGGCACATCGATCAATCCCATATAATTACTCATGGGCATACACATGGCATTTGTTGTAGCGATTCGAGCGTCATCTCCTAAAACAAAACGAGTTACCACAATCTTATCCATATCCAACAACGGATTAGCCAAAAGGATTTTACGCTGTTTGTCTAATAAGATTCGAGCTTCATCCATAGCAGCCAAACTATCCGGACCTTCCATTTGTTTCAAAACCCCATTCAAATTGTCTTTTATATAAGACAACTCTTTCTTAGCCATATCTACATCATATCCTTTTTGTTTACTCAAATCAGAAATGGCCAATTCCAATGATTCCGGATTAATCCAATGTAATCGAGTTTGTAAATCGATTTTTTCTGTACTCGCTATTAAAAATTGAGTACAACTACATAATAAAACCACACATATTTTTTTCATACTATCACGCACTATATTATAGAAACGCCCAATTTAAATTTTGGGCGTTTCCCTCTAATCTAGTAATTAATAACCAGGATTCTGATCATCTTTCAATAAAGGATTTAAGTCTATTGCTGTCGTAGGAATCGGCATTAACAACAACCTATCATCCCACTTTTTATTTACAACCACTGAGCCATCCGGAGCAGTAGAAGGGCCATTCAAGTATTCCTTACAATAATTACTTCCATAACGACGGACATCATCAAAACGATGTCCTTCAACAGCCAATTCGATACGACGTTCATTCCGTAAAAAATCTATTGCTTCCTGCTTACCCAATGATTCCGGAACACTAGGCATACCACAACGATCACGTAACAGATTCAATGCATCCCGCACTTGATTATCATAACCAGTTGTCATTAAATGGGCTTCTGCATATGTCAGCAGAACTTCTGCATAACGAATTGTAGGATAATCATCAGAGGAGCCATAATAACCATTTTTATATGGATTTAAAGAAACCATTTTTCTATAACTAAATCCAGTCCAAGATTCACCTCCATCTTTATTAATTACATCCGGATTCCATTTATAGTAATGTTCTCCTACAGAAGACTCATGCCATCCTTTAAAGGGGAATAATATTGTAGCATACAGTCGACTATCTCTATTCTTAAATTCTTTCATGTAGTCATACTTCATTAAATCTGGGCTAGTTGCAAAAGCTTTATAATCTACCGCATTTAAATCTTTTGCATAATTCCATATTTTAGAATAGCTTTCCTTTCTACTTTCCACAGAAATTTTATCAGGTATCGTTCTACCATCAACATTCCAATAAGCATCCACTAAATCTTGCATAGGTTCAAAAGAAGCAAATCCATACAAAATTGACAATTGCTGCGGAATAAAATAAGTATAACGATACTCATCATACGCATAAGGATCTTCCATATATTCATGCGTTAATACATATTCCGGATTAGCAGGTGAGGCATTTTCCCCTAACCATAAAGCTTCATAACTGAACATTCCTTTTATAAAAGCATCTTTATCGATTCCCTTCTCCTCAAAATCAATAAATAAATCCATTTCTTCAGCTTCCTGTTCTTGTGCCGCATTTAATGTTCCTATTTTAAATAATGAATATTTTCCACTATCAATAACTGCTTTTGCAGACTTTTCTGCTTCTGCATAGTTCCCAAAATACAAAGCAGCTCTTGCCCGTAAAGCCAAAGCAGCATATTTAGTCACACGTCCTGATTCATACAAAAAGCTGCCGTCATAACTCTCCGGTAAAATTTCTGCCACCTGAGCCAATTCATCCAAAATAAAGCTTCTCACTTCTTCTAGAGAATTTCTAGGAACATTGGGCGCATCATAAGGAAGTTCTTCGGTAATAATTGCAATTTTTCCAAAATACTGAGTTAGATTTAAATAAGCAAAAGCCCTAAAGAAACGAGCTTCAGCTTTCATTCTCTCTTTTAAGCTATCATCCATCTCGCACCCGTCTACATGAGTTATGAAAGTATTAGCCGTTCTTACCGCACTAAAATTATAATTTCCATAAGGAGATGCTGTATTTATTCCATTCTGCTGAACCAATTCCATATTTCCTTCCCAAGGCTTATGACTATGGGCATTGTCTGTACACATCTCATCCCAAATATCCAAAGCGGGCATAGATTTATAGCATCCGTTCAATGCATACCAAGCATCCTTTTCTGTTTTCCAAAAACTCTCTGCTGAAATATTTGCAGGTGGTACAACATCCATGTCGCATGATGAAAACGCACCCAGCAAAACACACGACATTATTACTTCCTTTATCTGTATTTTCATAAATAAATCTCCTTAATTAATTAAAACGATACATTTACACCAAATGCCAATGATTTAGTTCCTAATGCCTGAATTGTACTACTTGTTGATTCTGGGTCAAAATCCTTCATCTTATGATCCGCACGAATCGTAAACAAGTTCTCTCCCGTTACATATAGTTTCAATGAAGACAAACCTAAACGAGCTACAGTTTCTTTTGGTACACTATATCCAAACGATATAGTTTTGATACGGAAATAATCCGCATCAAAAATTTGATAATCATTAAATGCACGATTATATGTTGTATGAGGGCTACTTGCCGTATAGATACGCGGATAAATAGCATTCGGATTTGGATTCTCTTCTGTCCAACGTCCTAAATGATAAGCTCTCGGATTATCCTGTCCGTGGAAGAACGGGTGCACCTGATATACTTCAAAGGCGACATCTGCCCCACTTACACCCTGGCCGAAAACAGACAATTCAAAGTTCTCGTAATTCATCGACAGATTGATTCCATACGTAAAGTCAGGTACTTCACATCCGATAATGGTTCTATCATCGTCTGTAATCTCTTCGCCCCATTTTAAATCTCGTAGAGGAACAAATTTGGTATCACCAGCGTTCGGAGTAACACCTCCATAGGTATAATAATGTCCGGCATCAATTTCTTCTTGCGTATATAAACCGTCACTCTTGAAACCATAGAACGAACCGATTGATTCCCCTTCACGAAGAATATATTTAGCGACTCCATGTCCTCCATCCAGATTATTGATGATATCATTAGAAGAGGCCAAATTGGTAATTTCATTGTGATTCGTAGCAATATTGGTACTGACCATATAAGTAAACTTATTAATTTGATTACGATGCGATAATGTCAGTTCAAAACCTTTATTACGTACTTTGGCAACATTCTGAGATGGAGCATTCGTTATACCAGTTTCTAAAGGAACGTTATATGCCAGCAAAATATCACTCGTATTCTTCACATAATAATCAGCTGTTCCACTCAGTTTACCATTCCATAAATCAAAATCTAGACCTACATCTGTTAAAGCGACCTTTTCCCAACCTAAAGATGGATTTGCAGGCTTCGTTTCTCCAATAACTTTAGCTGGAGCATTTCCAAAAGAATAATAAGAATCTCCACCATAATTCTGGAAATAATCATAATTCCCTACATTATTGATATTACCTAATGTTCCATACGAAGCTCTCAACTTTAAATTATCCAAAACATTACGTGTATTCTCCATAAAAGCTTCCTCGCTGATTCTCCATCCGGCAGAGAAAGAAGGGAAATAACCCCAACGGTTATCGGCATGGAAACGGGAAGATGCATCCGCTCTGAAATTCGCTTCAAACATATACCGATCCATCAACGTATAATTCACACGACCGAAGTAAGAGAACATTTTATATTCCTGCATGCCGGAGCCATTCTTGTACAATGATCCGGAAGTAGCTCCAGCCGACATATCCTCAAATGAATCAGCCGGGAAATCCTGCCTTGATCCCATCAATGTCTCTTCATTATAATGTTCGTAAGAGACACCAGCCAAAACAGAAAAAGAATGAATATCCTTCGTCCAACTATAATTGGCAGTTCCTGTATAAGTCAGGAAATTATGACTTTTCCAGTTTACTTCCATTGAATTAATCGTATTCCCCGTTCCCCCGATAAATGAACCAGGATTTAAGAAACTGGGTATTTCATCTTTCAAGCTTGTATAAACTTTATCTTTATACGCATACGTCTCATATGTTGCTTGTCCAGTCAGAACTAAACCTTTAATCGGTTTCAAGTCAAAAGCCAACTCATACATTGAATGTTCGATCTGTATCTTTGTCCAGTCGCCTGTACTATAAGCACGTAATGGATTTCCTCCAGCAAAAGTTCCACTCGCTTCATGTCCTGACTCAACTGATCCCCATTCACCATTTGATTGTTTTGCTACAAATGTACTAGGAACAATCAGTATATTATTAAATGAAGGTGTACCTCCATTTATATCTTTTTTACGCTGAATATACTTTACACCACCTCTGAATGTCAACCAATCTGTCACATCAGAAGAAACGTTCAAATTCAGGTTATATCTTCGAACATCCCGATTTCGGAGATTTTCCGTATCATATATATAACCCAAACCAGCAAAATAACGTAGCTTTTTGGTACCTCCAGAAAAGTTCAATGAATGTTTGGTCGTGACAGCCCAATCGTCAAACAATAAATCCATCCAATTGGTGTTCGGATATAAATCCGGTTGTGAACCATTTCTGAATAATTCAATCTGTTCATTTGTAAATCCCTGATTTTTACCACCAGATGGATTCGTATTATAGAGTGCTTCATTATAAAGCTCTGCATATTCCCAAGAATTGACTAAATCAGCTTTATATGTAGGTGCTTTCATTCCAACCATACCACTGTATGAAACATCCATACGCCCGTCTTTTCCTTGTTTTGTCGTTACCAATACAACACCATAGGCAGCACGGGATCCATAAATAGCTGACGAAGCGGCATCCTTCAAAAACGAAATACTTTCAATACTGTTCGGATCCAAATTAGAAAAGAATGCTGCATTAGCTATTGCACCATCTATTACATAAAGAGGTTCTGATGTCCCCAAGTTACCACGACCACGGAAATTAATTGAAGCATCTTTTCCCGGACGAGACACAACTGTTACTCCAGGCACCGTTCCTTGGATAGAACTCAAGACATCATTCTGTACACGATCTTTAATTTCCTCCGAATTAACAGATGAAACAGAACCTGTCAAATTCACCTTCTTTTGAGTTCCATAACCTACAACAACTACTTCTTCCAGTGCTTTCGAATCTTCGTCCAAAATGATCTGTAAATCTGTTACTCCCTTTACCGACACTTCTTTAGAGTTATATCCGATATAAGAAATCTGCAAACGGGTGTCATCTGATACCTGTAAGCTAAAGTTTCCATCCATATCGGTTATAGTTCCATTCGAAGGCGCAGACAAATCTATCACATTTGCCCCAATGACCACTTCTCCCGTATTATCTTTTACAGTTCCTTTTACGACCTTTGTTTTTTGCTGATTACCTCCTTTTAAATTGACTCTTTTATTATCAGCAAACAGCACAATATTGTTTCCTTCTACAACATATTGTACTTTCTTCCCCAAGAACAATTCATCCAATATTTCCGTTACTGATTTATTATTCAAATCAATTGTTACCCGTCTATCGGCACCTATTTGCATAGGATTATACGTAAAATGATAATCAGTTTGTTGTTCCACAGAAGCAAGTACTTCCTGCACTGTCACATCTTGCATCTTAGATGAAAGTTTAATAACTTGCTGACTAGGATTCATAAATGAATTAGCCCACAAATTGCTACCTTCTACAGTTAACAACAAAAACATACAGCCAGAAACTGTAATAACTTTTCTTAGATCTGAACTTTTTTCTTTAAATCCAGACCTACTTCTTTGTTTAAAATTCATACTTTTGTAAAAATTAGTTTGTAATTAGACTTAAGCTATCTCTATTTATGTACTAATTGATGACCGAAGATGCGCCAACATCTTCGGTTTTTTTTCATGGAATATTTTTCATAGGCATTAATAATTTGAAATGATAATTTGATTCTTATTTCTCTGATATTTTAACATTCGCGTTTGTTGTAATAATTTTAATATCTGATCTATTCCTGCCGAATCTTCAGAATGACAAGTAAATACTTCAGACGACAATTCCGGGTCCTCAATCACAATCTGTACATTAAACCGTCGTTCCAGCACTTTTACGATATGTTCCAACGGTTCGTTTACGAAACTCAGGTCTCCGGTTGTCCAGGACGAAATACGGTTGGCATCGACTTGCAGTAACTCTGCTCCTTTACCTTCCGAATAAACGATTTGTTCGTTGGGATGCAAGATATAGGATTCTTTTCCGGCGTCACAGTCCACTTGCACTTTTCCTTCCTTCAAGGTTACTTTTGTTTCTTCCTTTGCATACGAAGAGACATTGAATTTCGTACCCAGTACCTTTACATCCACGGCATTGGTCTGTACGATAAATGGGAGCGATTCGTCCCGTTGCACTTCAAAATAGGCTTCTCCTTCCAAACGAACCTGGCGATTATCGGTTGCGAAATGGGTTGGATATTCCAAACGGCTTCCCGAATTCAGCCAGACCAGCGTTCCGTCCGACAAACGCAGACTGGCTCTTTCGCCGATCGGTACTTCGATTTGATTTACATATTCCGTTATTTCTTGTTCATGGAAAACTATATACGAGCGAATACCCACGAATATACCTAAGAGTAATACAGCAGCATACTTCAAGAATGTCAGATAATACGAAGAATGATTCTTAAAATGCTTCTTTTCAAAAGCACGATAGGCCTTGTCTATACGCTGGGGCTGCGCATAATACAACTCGTTCTTCAAACTCCACACCCGTTCGAGTTCAAAGAGCTGATTCCGGTTTTCAGGACTTGCCTGAATCCATTCATCTACCTCTTTCAACTCCTGCGGCGAACAGGATTGTTCGAGAAACTTGATCAATATTTCTTCGTTCATCATCTTCCTTTTTGGGTTTGTTTGTATAGACGACAATTCAAAAGGGAAAAACTACGCAACAAAAAGTCTGCTTTTTTCGCTTTTATGTCCTATAACATAAAAATCAAGAAGAAGATCGGGCGTAATTCATCCCGTAATACAAGTAAAGCCTGACGGATGTATCCTTCTACTGTCCGATTGGAAACGTCCAACCGTTCCCCTATTTCCTTTCGGCTCAAATCAGCAAAATAATAAAGGCGGAAAGCTTCTGCACATTTGGGAGGCAATTTGGAAATAGACTTTTCAACCAACTCTCTCAAATCCTGACTAAGGATATGTTTCAACACCTCACTCTGTTCTTCAGATTTCCCCATTGCTTCCAAACGGGCTTCGGCAATGCGTACCCGCTCTTCGTAATCTTGCACAACCATTTGATGTTTGATATGATTCAAGCAGGAATTCTGAAGCCATTTAAACAAGAAGGAATGAATGTCGTCGGCTTCTATCAGATGTTTTTTCTCCCAATACGACGCAAAGACATCCTGTACCAAATCTTCGGCTACCTGCGAATCGACAAAACGACAAGCCAATGCCATCAATTTGGGATAAAAATATCCGAAGAAAGAGCGGAATGCGTTCTTATCTCCTTTCTTTACCTTATTTAAATCATAAGGGACGTCCATTCTCTTTGTTCTACATTTCCATAAAAAAGATTTCTGCTTTCACAAAGGTAAGCATTTATTCCTAAAACCAACCACTTCCTGTTATTCACCTACCGGCTATAAGTATTTCCTCGCCGGAGGGAGATCTAAATCCTATAGGAAATTAATTTTTTGACAGCTGTGCTAAAGCTTTTCCATATATGTGCTAAAGCTTTTTGACTAATATGGTAAAGCTTTTCGACAACTGTGGAAAAATAACTAAGTAACGATCTTTCGGTTGACAGGTTCCTAGACTGGAATTTCCGGATAGGTATGAATCTCGGATTTTATCCCTACCTTTGCAGCTCAGACTAAATCATTTTATAACATCAACAAAAAGACTTTATCATGAAAATCAGGCTATTTGCTTTATTCTGTGTGCTTTTTGCCACAACAGCTTTTGCTAAAACCAGAAAAGCTGTGTTTATCATCATCGACGGTGTTCCGGCGGATATGATTGAACGCTTGAATACCCCAGCTATCGACGAGATAGCAGCCCAAGGTTCATTCGAAAGAGCTTATACTGGAGGCGAAGTTGGCGGTTATTCACAAACACCTACGATTTCGGCTATTGGTTATACGAATTTGCTGACGGCTACTTGGCTGAACAAGCATAATGTGGGCGGTAATTCCAACCTGAAGCCGAATTATAATTACTGGACCATTTTCCGAATTGCCAAAGAGCAAAAGAAAGATTACAAAACAGCTATCTATTCGAGTTGGACAGATAACCGGACGGTCTTACTGGGAGAAGGAAAACCTGAAACAGGAAACCTGAAGATTGACTACGTATGCGACGGATATGACCTCGATACCAAGCGTTTCCCCAAGAAGGAAAAAGAGCTGCATATCTTCGATATCGATGAATTCGTTACCAAACAGGCAGCACAAGGTATCAAGAATGATGCGCCCGACTTAAGTTGGGTTTATCTGTGGTACACGGATGATGCCGGACACATTGAAGGGAACGGTAAGTTTTTCGATGAATATACTTTGAAAGCCGACCAGCAGATTGCCCAAATCTGGGAAGCCGTTAAGTACCGGGAAGCCAATTTTGATGAAGAATGGATGGTGGTTGTTACGACCGACCACGGACGTTCTGAAAACGGTCATGACCATGGCGGACAATCGGAACGGGAAAGAACAACTTGGATCTCGACCAACCAACCGGTAAACCGTCACTTCCATAACGGACAATTGGCCATTACCGATATTACTCCGTCGATTTGCCGCTTTATGGGTTTTGAAGTACCGCAACCGGTATTATGGGAACAAGACGGCATGCCGTTTATCGGTCCGGTAGATATCGCCAACATGAAGACTTCTCCGTATGATGAAGATATTATCCTCTCATGGGATTGCCTGAATCCAAATGCCGAGGTAACGGTTTATGCCGCAACCGACAACTTATATAAGACCGGTGGCAAAGATGAATGGATCAAATTAGGTACAGTACCGGCATCCTACCGGAGTTATCAGGTAAAAAGCGGACAACTGCCGGCGTCTAAGTTCTACAAATTCGTACTACAAACACCTAATAACCATCTGAATCGTTGGGTACAACGATAACAATATTCCCGGTTCATCATCACAGGATGGTGTTCCGGGAACCATTTGGGATAAAAAATCCACTTTTTTCACCACATTTTTTACATATCCATTCTTTTTTAAAGAGAAAACTGTATATTTGAAATCTAAAGTAATCTATTTGAAACGCCATTCGGAGCAAAACATCGAGAACCATGAAGGGAAGATATTATACATATATAATAGCCGCCGTTTTAGCACTACTTTTTTTGGCGAATTGCGGGAAAAAAACTTCAATAAAAACCGAAGGGAAAATCACGCTGCTTGTTGATTCCTTAGAAGAAAAAGCCAATGGTTATTTGTTCTCAGAACCATTAAAATCATGTCAGCTTTTAAAAGAGGCCCTACAACAGGATCTGGATAAGTCCAGGCAAGCCGAAATAGAGACATTGCTGGCGAAAGCTTTTTTCCTTTCGTCTCAATATGATTCAGTGACGTTTTATGGCCAAAAAGTAATCAGTTATTGCAAGGAACAAGACCTATCTGATGTCCGAATCCAAAGGCTATTGATGGAGAATTACAACATATTGGGCAACAAATTCGGACGTGTCAGCGACAACTCGCAGGCAATCCATTATTATCTGGAAGCCTTTGAGCATTGCAAACGAAGTGACAAGCAACGCTCCCTGCCTGATATATGTACCAATATAGCCGATACCTATATACGAACAGGCGACTTTGTCAACGGTGTCAAGTTCTATCGTACCGCCTTGCATTATGCAGATTCTTTGAAGTTACCCCAAGAAGACCTTTCATTTATTTATCACGGTTTGGGTCATGCCTACACCGAACTGCATGATTACGAACTTGCCGATAAGTTTTACCGGCAAACCGAAGCCTTTTTGGGACAAATGGATATCCACGAAAAGTTTGTTTATCTCAACAATCGCGGACTATACTATTATACGATCAAAGATTATCCCAACTCTATGAAATACCACAAGCAGGCATTTATTACGGTAAAAGACAGTCCGGATTACCTGTTCGAACAAAACCTGTCAAAAACGAATCTGGCTGAATTGTACTTACTGAACAACCAACCAGATTCTGCCCAAATCTTTTTAGAAGAAGCCCGAGACTTTTTCATTTCCATCAAACAGACATCGGCGTTATCGTATATCCAGACACAAGAGCTGGCATTAGCTATCTCGCAAAAGGCCTGGGATAAAGCCAAAGTCATCATTCAAAACATGAATGAAGAAAACATAGAACCCAGTTTGATGCTGATCCGAAAGAAATATCAGGAGCAATACTATACGCAGACCAATCAGTATAAGGAAGCCTATGAGGTATTGGGAGATTGGATACGGCTCGACGACTCTTTGCGCAATGAACAAGTAAAAATGCGTGTGGCTGAAATCGGTATGCGTTACCGGCAAGATACAAAGCTCATGAAACAAGCCATCGTTATTGAGCAACAGCAGGATCACATGCACATCCTGCAGCTTACCTCCTATCTTGGAATCAGTTTATGTCTGATTCTTATCATTCTGGCAATTTTTTTCTTCCTGTACTATAAGAAGCAAAAGGCATTGATCTCAATGCAACAGAAGAACAAAATAACTGAACTGAAAATGGAAAATATCCGGAATCGTATTTCGCCTCATTTCATTTTCAACGTACTCAACCGTTCGATCAATTACAACGAACTCAGCTTCAAGAAGGAGGAAGTTTCCGAATTGGTCAAGCTGCTCCGGCAAAACCTTTCTTTGACAGAACAACTCTACATCAGTCTGGAAGAAGAACTGAACTTTGTCAAAACGTATGTCCACCTGGAATCAAAACGGTTTGACGATTTCATCTTCCAGATTCATACAGATCCACAAGTTCATACCGGGCAAGTATTTATTCCGTCCATGTTTATCCAGATACCGGTTGAAAATGCAATCAAGCATGGACTGAGACAAAAGGAAGGAGAAAAAAGACTTTCCATCTTCATCCAGAAAGAAGAAGCAAGTACGATCATCCGGATTCAGGACAACGGAGGAGGCTTCAGTGCTCCACGGAGTAATACCGACAATACGGGCCTCGGACTAAAAATCATCACGCAAACAATTTGTCTGCTGAATGAAAACAATAAAGTGAAACTGGATTTATCCATCCACAACATAACAACCGAAACAGGAGAAACCGGATCGGAAGTCCAATTGATCATTCCCGACAATTATTCCTATCAGTTGCTGGATAAAAAATCAAACAGTTAACAACTTTTTTCGGATGATTAGTCCTGAATTGGGAACAAATAGTCTCTTTTCAGTCAAATGAGGGAAATAAATTAAAAACACAACGTTTATCTTTGTTCACAAACCAAGCAGATTAAACGGATAATGAAAAGAATATATAATGTAGTAATTATAGACGACGATCAGGCATCCATTGACAATCTCGTGGCTTGCCTAAACAGTTTCCAGATGCTCGAAATAGCCGGAACGGCTCGTAACGGACATCTGGGTAAGAAAATCATCGCTAAAAACAAACCCGATTTATTATTCCTGGACATGGAACTAACCGACATGAGCGGAATCGACATGTTCAATGAAATCAAAAACGAAATTGATTGGAGTATGCGGGTCATCATATATTCCGCGCACGACAAATACATGTTGCAAGCGTTCCGCGAAGTTGCTTTCGATTACTTGTTGAAACCAATTGATCCATTGGAACTGGAAACAATCATTAGTCGGACGCTGGAAGACATCAACAGCGAACTAATCCCTGTTGCACCGCCATATATCCAGTTGCGTAGTCTGTCTAAAGACCATAAGGCTTTCATTATTGCAACACCAACCAACGATTTACAGGTATTTCATACCGAAGACATCGGGTATTTCAAATACAACCAAGAACGCAAGTTATGGGAAGTCTATCCCTGTAACCAGTCTCCGATTGCCTTGAGAAGAAATACGACAGCCGAGAATATTCTGAAAAGTTCGCCGGAATTTGTTCAAATACATCAGTCTTGTATCATCAACATCAATTACCTCGGCACCATCAAGGAAAAACGTTGTGTATTATACCCACCGTTCGACCAGGCAAATGATTTGATCATCTCTAACATTTTCCACAAGAAGTTGCTAAAAATATTCCAGCAATTCTAAGAAAGGAATGCCACAAAAACAGGAAGACGGTAAACAACCAACTGAAATCTGCACACTTAAAGAAAAAAAGAAGAAAGAAGATTTGCAGTATCAGAAAAAGTTAGTACTTTTGCACCGCGAAAAATATTAACAACATTATTAAAACAGTATTGTATGAATAATTACGAAACCGTTTTCATTTTAACTCCCGTTTTGTCTGATGCACAGATGAAGGAAGCGGTAGAAAAATTCACAGGTATCCTGAAAGAACAGGGTGCAGAAATCGTGAATGAGGAAAACTGGGGTTTGCGCAAGTTAGCTTATCCTATCGACAAGAAATCAACTGGTTTCTATCAGCTGATCGAATTCAAAGCAAAACCGGAAACCATCGAAACTTTGGAAGTAAACTTCCGTCGTGACGAACGTGTACTCCGCTTCTTGACTTTCCGTCAGGACAAATATGCAGCAGAATATGCAGCAAAGAGAAGAAATTTGAAATCATCTAAAGAAACAGTAAAGGAGAATTAATTATGGCAGCAACTCAATCAGAAATCAGATATTTGACTCCGCCTTCAGTTGACGTGAAGAAGAAAAAATATTGCCGTTTCAAAAAGAACGGTATTAAGTATATCGACTACAAAGATCCTGAATTCTTGAAGAAATTCTTGAACGAACAGGGTAAAATCTTAC
>OGEZ01000440.1_pt1 | contig 37290 bp, 33 predicted proteins | sample 1570831 | NCBI WGS metagenome assembly OGEZ01 (sample SAMEA2582059, study PRJEB24529) | metagenome | biome: Human gut stool | place: China | collected 2011
GAAGTCAGCCCTATTTTTATTCGTTTGCTATATTTTTATCGGACAGCAATAAAAAAAATTATATTTTTGCACTATAACTAATACTGATACGCTATGAACGAGCACTATGTTATCAATTTGGGCCGCCAACTGGGAAGCGGCGGAAAAGAAATAGGTGAAAAGCTGGCGAAAAAGCTGGGCATTTCTTTCTATGACAAGGAGCTGATAAACCTGGCTTCAAAAGAAAGCGGACTTTGCAAGGAATTTTTTGAAAAGGCCGACGAAAAAGCTTCGCAAACGATTCTGGGAGGACTGTTCGGCACCCGTTTTCCTTTTATCACCGAAGGTGCCTATCCATATAACTCATACCTGAGCAACGATTCGCTCTTCAAGATCCAGAGCGACGTGATACGCAAGCTGGCGGAAGAGAAATCGTGCCTGTTTGTAGGACGGTGCGCCAACTACATCCTGCGCGACCATCCGCGCTGCGCGAACGTGTTCGTGTCTGCCGCACCCGAAGCACGCATCGAACGCCTGATGAAACTGCATGACATTACGGCAGACGAAGCCGAAGAACTGATGGAAAAGGCCGACAAGAAACGTTCATCCTATTACAACTATTACAGCTACAATACATGGGGAGCCGCAGCGACCTATCATCTCTGCATTGACTCTTCCGTGCTGGGCATCGACGGAACCGTTGACTTCATCAAACAGTTCGTAACCATGAAACTGAAACTTTAAGGCCGATCGGAGCATACCGCAACTGGAAAAAGCCGCAGCCGTGATGAAACCGTCCTGCAAGAAAAAGGACGCATATCATCGCGGCTGCGGCTTTGATTTTATGCGGGATACGCAGACCGAAGACTATCTGCCGCTCCCAAGCCAGGTAAGCTTGTGCCAAACGGTTTCCAACGGCCCGCGCTTGAAATGACGGAACCACCAGTGAGCGAATATCACCTGCAGAATCAAGAAGCAGATACCGATCAGCAGGCTGTAAGTCGTGCCGCACACTTTATGCAGTTCAAGTCCGTATCCATAGTACAAAAAACTGCCGATTACGGACTGGGTGATATAGTCGGTCAGACTCATTTGTCCGTAAGGAGCAAGGATGCGCTGGATTCTGCCCTCATTGACCCAATAGAGCAACAGAAAGGCCGCCACCATCGAAAACATGAAAAACAAATTGTACCATGAGTTCAAGATAGTTTTCAGGCTCTCCAGCACCAGCTTCTGGTCAACGCAGGCAAATACAAGCTCTTTGAAGTAATACAACACCACAGCCAGAGGAAGCGAAACGCAGAGCATCCGGATCCAGAAACGGGCCGAACGCTTCTGCTCGTCGTCCGTTGCAAACCTGAAATACCCCAGACGGCCCAGCAGCATGCCCAGAATGAACAAAGAGCAAGTCTGGAATACACGCCCGTAACACCATGCCCAGTTCAGGCTCGCCAATTGTCCGGCAACGAAATTCGCCTTGATCATCTCCCAAAACGAGTCCCCGCCCAACTGAGGATAAACGTCACCCAAAGAATAAATCATCTGTTCGGGAGCATAAGACGGATCAGACAGCCCCATAAAAACTTTTATCCAGTCCAAAGGCTGGAGCATGAGAATTATGGCCAGCACAAGCAGGCTTCTGTTTGTCCAATGGCGGACAGGCACGAGGATGAAGCCCAATATTGCATACAGCACCAATATCTCTCCGGGGAAAAACAGCGAATTGATGAAGCCGAAGCCCAGCAGCAGAAGCAGCCTCCACATGTAGCGGTTCTTGAAATCTTCGCCCCTCTTTGCCGCACTGTGGCTCTGCAAATAAAAAGTGAAGCCAAACAGCAAAGCAAAGATGGCATACGCCTTTCCGGAGAACGAAAAGAACAGAAAATTCCACAGAGAAGTGTCGAGCGATTTCATGAAAGGCGACGGAGCCTCCGGAAAAGAATAATAGTTGAAATGCTCGATATTATGCAAAAGTATTATCCCCATTACGGCAAATCCGCGCAAAGCGTCGACTGCCAGGATGCGTTTTTTTGACTGCGTTTCCATAGTTGACTGAACAAATATAAAAACAACGGACCTTGAATGCATCTTTCCAAAGAAATACAAGGTCCGTTGTCTGTTTATCTTATGATTTCAAGCATATCTGAAACCAACTGCTGTTTTGATCGATAGTTATTTCTTCGCGGCAGAATCATTTGCGGCAGGTGCCGGAGTTGTCGCAGCAGCTCCGTCATTGCTCTGAGGAGCAGCAAAGCCTGCAGGAGCGTTCAAAGGATTAGTGGTCTGTTCTTTCACCGCGCGGTCCATGATTACAGAAGAATTTCCCGTTTGCGACGGAATCACATACGATGCCGCAACGCTCACTACAACCATGAAAACAGCCAGTCCCCACGTCAGCTTTTCAATGAAATCAGTAGTCTTGCGCACACCCATAATCTGGTTTGAAGAGGCAAATGCCGACGAAAGGCCGCCACCCTTAGAATTCTGCACCAATACGACAAAGCACATCAGTACAGCCGCAAGCGCCAATAATACAACTAATAATAAATACATTTTCCTATTTTGATTTAGCGTTAATAATCAATTTTTCCAGAAATCTCATTTGGTCTGCAAAGTAAGTATTTTTTTTTCGATATTTCAAATTTAATTTTTTAATAATTTCCAAAGCTTTGTCATACCGTTGCTGTTTAACATATATTTTAGCCAAGGTTTCGGTGAAATAGCTTTCATCCTCCTCTGTGTCATCCTCTTTTGCGCAAGCATCTCCCGCAGGGGGGGCCTCAGCGGCACATTCTTCCGGCTTCCCGTCAGGCAAATCCGGCAAAAGTTCCTCAGAACCGGCATTTTCTATAAAACGGTCTATAAGCTCATGTCCCTGCAAAGGCAATGCAGATCCGCCGTCTTCCTCTCCTTCTTCCAGCAAGACAGACGTATAGTCTACGCTCGACTCAACGGGCAAAGGAAGCAGGCCGTCATCGCCCGCCTGCTCCGCATCCGACAAGAAACGGTTGATCAGATCAAGCGTCCGGTCACCTTCCGCTTCCGATACGCCGGCCGCCTCAGGCAAATGCTTCTTCAGCTCGAAACGCTCTCCCTCAATGAAATAGAACAGTACGCTCAGGTCGGCAACAAACAAAGCTCCCTTTTGCAGCTCTTCCTTAAAGCCAGGATCGCCCAACAAGAACAGATTCTTCAGATAAAGAAGCCTTGCTGTCTGAAAATAAGGAAAAGCATCCAGCAGTTCCTTCAACTGCCTGAGGCTTTCTCCGTCCAACGACTCGGGATGCCTGATCCATTTCTGTATAAGCTGCTGCCACATCATAGTCCGCATCACCAGTTAGCTACGGTTGCATTGAAAATCTGCTCAACGATTTCATCAATCATCTGCGTCACAAGCTCTTCCTGTACGGAAGAGAGCTGCTGGCTGGAGTTGTATTCCCGGCTCGCCGAGAACTGCTGGTCGGTAATATCCTCCGCATGGTTGGAGTTGTTCACGAAACGCACGTTGACAGTCATGCGGAGTTCGGCCATCGTAGAATAGCCGTCAGACCCTACGCCTTTATTATAAGCGTCGTAATTCGTAATTTCTCCCGAGAGCTGCAGGTCACCGTTCTGTCGCACCTGCCGCAGCCTTGTTTGCTGCATGTACTTGTCCTGCAAGGCCGTATTGAACATTGACTCCATCGGACCCCACACGAAAGCAGCCGAACGGTTGGGAAAATTATCGAACGAAATGGTCTTTACCTTGTCATAGTTGATGGACGAACCGTTGAATTTATAAGAGATGGTGCACGCCGTCAGCACACAGAGCACGGCAGCCGAAAAGCAGACCACTGTTTTTTTCTTTATTCTGTTAATCAAGCCCATATTCTTTTATCTTTCTATAAAGTGTACGTTCTGATATCTTGAGATCGTTTGCCGCGTTTTTCCTTTTCCCGTGATGCCTTTCAAGAGCCTTGCGGATCATTTCCTTTTCCACCTCGTCAAGCGAAAGATTCTCTTCCACATACTCTTCCGTATCCTGCACTTCAGGCATCATGACCGGAGTCACCTTTACAGCCGGATGAGCCAGCTTCACTTGAGGCGCATCCGCCGGAGTAATGGTGCTGACCGGAGTCACAGAAGGCGCATTCACCACAATCGACGGATCCTGAATGACATTCACTGGCGGATTCTGCAAATAATGCACCGCACTCTGCACCTCCGGAGAAGCTGCGGAAGCCCCTCCGTTGCGTTCGGCAAGTATTCCGTGAACCAGCTTCTTCAGTTCCGTCACGTCACGCCGCATATCAAACAGCACTTGATAAAGGATTTCGCGCTCGCTTTCAAACTTCTTCTCACCCGGCTTCATCCCCAACAATGCAGGCAGCTGCGATTCCGGCTGTGCAGGAAGATAATTCTTCAGAATCTCCGCACTGATGTCACGGTTCGTTTCGATGATAGAAATCTGTTCGGTGATATTCTTCAGCTGGCGGATATTGCCCGGCCACGAATAAGACACAAGCACACGCTTGGCATCCTCCGTAAGCTGAATGGCCGGCATACGGTATTTCTCGGCAAAGTCTGAAGCGAATTTGCGGAACAGAAGAACAATGTCGTCGGGACGCTCGCGCAAGGGCGGCACTTTAATGGGCACCGTATTCAAACGGTAGTACAGGTCTTCACGGAAACGGCCTTCGGCGATGGCATCGGCAAAATTCACGTTCGTGGCCGCCACGATGCGCACATCGGTTTTCTGCACTTTCGAAGAACCTACCTTTATATATTCGCCGGTTTCAAGCACTCGGAGCAAGCGCGCCTGGGTAGACAACGGAAGCTCTCCCACCTCATCCAGAAAGATTGTACCTCCGTTAGCCTCGGCAAAATAACCGTTCCGGTCGCTGATTGCGCCTGTAAACGCTCCCTTCTCATGGCCGAAAAGTTCCGAATCAATGGTACCTTCAGGAATCGCTCCGCAGTTGACGGCAATGTAAGGCCCGTGCTTCCTGCGGCTGAACTGGTGGATGATTTGCGGAAAACTTTCCTTACCAACACCGCTCTCTCCCGTCACCAATACGGAAAGGTCGGTAGGAGCCACCTGCATGGCTATATCTATCGCGCGGTTCAGTCCCTCGGTATTGCCGATGATGCCGAACCGCAGCTTCACGCTTTGTATTTCTGTCTTCACCATAAGTTTCCTCGGATTATATGACAAAATTACAAATAATCTCTGAATAATCTTCGGATAAATCTAAAATCTTACAGAGGCAGGAAGGGAAAAGGATCTTACCTAATGAAGCAACACTAGTTTGTCACCTGCACTTTTTAATAAAGCCCAATAATTCATAAGCTAAACAATATGCATAAAACCCAAAAGCACTTGATCAAGATATTACATCCTGTCAAGTGCATACTATGGATTCAAATAAATTCCACTTTTATTCCTATCTAGAACGTATCGGAGTATAACGCTTTATCGTTACAGTAAAATCTTTTTCTATCCGCTCTTTATCATATGCAATATTCACAACGATATTACGTTTAATAGCAAGCGAAGAAAAACGAGCCGGAATATTGAAAGACAAACTCAAATCAGAATTAGCCCCAATATCTCCTTTCCATTCTCTTGATGCATTCGAGCTTTTTATGGAAATAAAAACATTCTTATATTTAAAATTCCCTTTATTTTTCACCTTTATTTTTGTATAAGCTTGCCCTTTCTCGTTAGCCCTAAGATTTCTGTCAGTAAGCTCAACCATCAAATCATGACTTATCGATGTCGTATCAATAGGAACAATCATTTTCCTTACAATACCTTTTTGGGGAGGCTGCTGTTGTATAAAAATTATAGAATCAGTGCCATTCTCATATTTCGTAACGCGCATAAGAGAGTCCAAATATAAAACTCCTTCCTTATAAATTAACTTTGAAGAGTTTCCAATCTGAATTGTTTCAATAAATGAAGCCGCAGGGGACAATACTCTTTTTACAACAGCAAATGCTCCATCATCTGATTCTTGACATTGTTTTATACCATCATTAGTGACTATAATACATTCACCTTTATAAACGGAAGACCGGAAAGAAGCCTCGTTTTTTTTATCTCTCAGCCGATAATGCTCCGTCCCTTCTTTATCGATATGCTTCCAACCGTCTTTATGCGTATAAACAGCAGCAAAATCCTCTACAAAAGGGGCCACATCGTCAAATTGAGTAGGAAATTTCTTTCCCAACGAAAAAAATCCTTTAGTTTTAAGACGTAAAGGATTTCCATTTTCATCTATATACCCCCATTTATCTTCACCAACGATAATATATCCATCATAAATATAACGATATTTAGGATGAACCTTATATGCTGCATCAAACATTTTTATCATCCCTAAGGTATCAACAATACCATAAATAAAATCATTCTTTGTGAGCAAGGCTTTTCCTTCATGAAACAATATATTCTGAAATTCTATAGAAACTATAACGTTATCATTTTTATCTATAATTCCGTAACAATCACCGCTTTTAACCTTATAAAGTCCATTCCCTAAATCTGTTTTATCTCTATAAGCAAATCCTTGCGCACAAGCTGAAGAAAAAAAACAGACTGATAATAAAACAAACAAGATCTTTCTCATAATTCAATTCTATTTTAGCAACCCCCATGCTTTCAACGTTTCCGCATCATTTTTTATGGCCTTCTTATATCTATCGGCTGTCACATCATTGGATTGTTTTATCCGCTTGACAAACTTTTTATATAAACTTGTAATTAAATTATCTCCATTTTCCGGCAAAGCACCTGCAATCTTCTTTTCCATCAGATTATTAAATGCCCAATACACAGACTTATAGTCTGCCGTATCAATTTCCATAGCCCTAAACAACCAATCATTGGCCTTATCCAAATCGGCCTCTATATTTAAGAAAGATTGACGCACAGTTGGAACATTAAAAAAACGATTTCCTTTTGACAACGTAAGACCACACTCAAATAATGCAACACTATTCAACGTATCTTCTTTGATAATTTGACATAATCCAGCAAATCCCGAACTTACTTCTGAAGAATTGTTTGAATTGAGTATAGTGACATAATAATCCAACTTTGCTGGTGCAAACAAACTATCTTCAACAAGTACCCTTAGCAATTCTTTTCCCTTTATTTGAAGCTCAATGCTATCTTTTTGATTCAAAAAGGCTAAAGCTTGATTGTAAATTTCCATGCAGGTTGGTTGCTTAAGTGTAGACTTTACTAATCCTTTCTCTGATTCATTATCATTACGAAGAAAAAAACAGACTAGGCCAATTAATACGATCACAACACATGCAAATCCAACAATAAGCGGAGTCAACTTGCTGTTTTTTTTATTACCAGTCGTCAGCACATGTTCCAAATCAACCCTAAATTCCGCAACAGACGCATATCGCTTAGACTGTATTTTGTCTGTAGCTTTTCGTATAATTCTTTTCAAAGCAACATTGCGAACATCTTTCATTGGTAACGGATCGCGTAAATTAGCAGACAGGACATCCTGATCTGTACCAGTAAAAGGCAAATGACCGGTACATAATTGATAAAGCAAAACGCCCAATGCATAGATGTCAGTAGTGTAACTTTGACTTTTCACATCTCCAAGCACCAACTCTGGAGCGGCATAATTGACTTTTCCCATAAACACACCGGTTGCTGTCAGAGCCTTATCCACACTACCAAGAGAAATAATCTGTTTACAGATACCAAAATCAATAAGTTTTATCTTTCCATCTATGGTTATCATTATATTCGATGGGTCGATATCCCTATGAATATACCCCTTATCATGCAATGCCATTAAACCGGATAGAATAGGCTTCATAATTCTTACAACCGCCACATCACGATTTTGCAGATACTGACTGTAAACCTCTGCAGCAAATGGTATCTGCATGCCATTTTGGTCACAAGTGACTCCATGCATTACGTTTTCAAGTGTTACTCCTACCAACAATTCCATGATAACATGGTAGTGTACCTTGGCTTTACCTCCACCTTCTGACTGAAACGCTGTTTCTACAAAACCGTACATACGTATCAGATTGTCATTCTCCAATTGGATATTAGCTTCCCTTCTAGCACGTTCGACAACATGCTCAGGTATATTCTCATAAATAGCCTTGACAGCAACAGGCATCTTTTCTCCTGTTCTTTCTATTACACGGAATCCTTTGAATACACGCCCCATGCCTCCTTCCCCTAAAGGAATTGCATCAGTATCATATTCATAGTATATACCATTCCGTTTTTCTATTTCACCTTGTAGTCTTATGATATTCATTTGAAGATGTAATTTAATATGCTTCTACTCTAAGTTTTACATTACCTATAGATATAATATCCCCCGGAATTATTTTACTTCCCTCTTCTGTGACTTCCTTTGAATTAATGTACGTGCCATTCAAAGAACGAGCCCAATTCCCTTGTACCTCTTTATCCCACTGCCCATCGCGAAGATACCACGTTTCGGTTTCATCATCCCATTCAAGCGTGCAATGACGACGGGATATATACGAAGAAACTGGTTCGGATAATTGAATCTGGTTGAATATGGAGTCATCCTTTCTTCCCAAGGTTATAATTCTTTTGGGTGCCGGCATGATTTCCGGCAGACGGTAACATTTTCCCCAGTCATTTCCTTGCATCACATGAAGCATGATACCGTTTAATATTGCATTTGGAGCTTCTACTTGGCTACCTTGTACTGCAATATATGGATATTCATTCTCTGGAAGTTTCTCCAACAATTCATCAACACTTCCTGCACGGCTGTGAGGGTCGGCGGACAAGCATGCTTCCAATATGTTCATCCACATCTCTCGCTGTTCGTTTCGGAATAAGATATTCCTATTCCAGTCATCGCTTTGTACGCGAGTTTGATAATGTATCCAATCTGATTCTGTAACCAACTTCCCATAAGGCAATTCACCGGTCAGCATAAAGAACAATATCACGCCGAAAGAAAATATGTCAACCGATGGAAGTATAGTAGCATATCGTTCTAATCGGTAAAGTTCTGGAGCCTGATAAGCCAATGCTTTATCAATGAAATGCGAATGCAGTGTCTTATTCTTGCTCGCCAATAAGTTGGCTCTGCCACCAAGTATTACATAATTGGTTAACTTAACACGATTGCCATCAGCTATAAGGATGTTTTCCGGAGTTAGCTGACAATGTACCTTCCCCGATTTGTGCAGGTCTCGCAATCCATATAGTATTTCTTTGGCAGTCTTTACGATATCCAACCTTTGGCTCCTGATAAGATGAGATAAATCCAAGGACTTGCAATAGTCCAAAAGCAGATAAGGATTGCCGTTTACCATACCTGTGTGTACGATATTGGTAAGGTAATTGCTCTTTATCTGACAACTCTTTATTTCATTATCAGCCGAGAGCAACATCTTTTGGCGAAGACTGGGCTCCACTTCCCAAAGCTTTAGCAACTTCAAGATATACTCATTACCGGATGTATCATTCACCTTAAATTTTTGGTCAGTCCGGGTGGAATTAAGTACCCTTTCTACCCGGAACTTCCCATCTATCATATCGTGCATGCGAAAATCGCAGCGTTGAGCTGAATTTTTTATCATCATCTTGCATTCTTATTTACATAATGTATAATCAAGTTTTTCCCTTGTTCTTTCAATATAGGATGCTCAACACGATGAAGAATACTTCTTTTTCTATCATAGGAACACTCTTTCATTGATTTAGGAATTTGACCATTTGGGAAACATGAACGAAACTTTATAAAGTCTTCTTCTGTCCATCCGTAGTAGAAATCATTCAACCAAGGTTTTTCTCTGTATTCTTTGGGAACTGATTTTTCATTGCTATCTGAATGATTCGTAAACCTCATATCTTCTGGCTCTATATATGCAACATCAATAAAAACATGAACCGTTTTATGTGGCGAAGATTCTGCATAAGAACGCGACAACTTTTCCCATTCTGGCAATTCATTTTGATACCATATTTCACGAGATGATTTTCCCAACTTTTCAAGATTGCGCCTTTGCTTTTTAAGCGTCTTTTCTTTATACTCTGCTATATGGGTACTTTCAAGCACTAAGTATCCATTTTCAGAAGCAAATTTTTGCGCTTCTTCTTTTGCGCCATTACCAGACCAAAAGACATGTATTTTATCATTAGCCATAGTATTATTGCTTTCTTGATTTTATATTAAACTCAAATAATCTATCCCCCATTCTTATTATGTCACCAGGCTCAAGTTTTATACCAGCTCCAGCATGAACGTATGTTGAATTGTCGCGAGAGCGATCCTCAATGAACCAATGACCATCCGAGAAGAATAGGCAAGCCTGTTCTTCATCATCAATGGTCGTATCACGCGAAACGGTATTCTGACGAGAAAGATAAACCTCGGTACCTTCATCGTAAACTTTTTCAGTCATTTCTCTTTCACCCGGTAACGAAATTGGCCGTAAAGTGCAACAAGGTATTTCATCCTCGTCATACCATTCCTCTTCTGTCGCTGCTACAGGAGCAACAATCTCGTCAGGCATTTCTGCCAAGCAATTCGGACAAGCGTGCATCCCGTTTATTACGGGGTAGCCACAATTATTACATTGTATCATATTTGCTATAAATTATCAAAATAATATTCAATATATTTGTTCCAAAAGTATGATATACAGAATATTATAATAGCGACAACGATAGTAGCGGCCAATGCCGCTATTGCTGTTGCTACGGTTCCTAAACCAGCTGTTGCACATAATGCTACTGTACCCGCGACTGCTGCTGAAGTAGCGAGTGCCATTATGCCAATTTCTAATATTTTAGAAAAAGCCTTACATAAATACTCATATCCATCAATCCATTTGCCTTCAGAAAAATACGTCCACCCTTTTTTTATATAAACCACAACCGAACTCCATTCTATAACTTTAAAAATCTTTCCTAATGGCTTCAAAAATGACATTATTTTTGGAATGCATTCGTTTAAAGTTGTTCCTATATTCTTGACTTTATTTATGGTCTCTACTATTTGATTAGCTCTCTTCTTTGCCGTAGAAACTTCTCTAAGATGATTAACCCTAATGCTTTTCATCTGTTCTTGAATTTGCAGTTTTCGCGCCGAACTTTTGGTGTTATTTAACTCTTTACCTAAGTTTATGTATGACTCTGGCATAGCTTTTATTTTCTTCTTAAAGAAGTCTTTTTCATTTAGTGCCTTATTGTAAAGCCTACTTAAGCTATGACGATCTGTTGCTCCTACTTTTAAATCTTTTACACTATCGCTTCCGGTAAAGAAACTAAGACCTACCAATCCCTTATTGTTGTAAAAAGCCTCGTCCAAAGCGTCTATTATGTTATCAATTATATTGGTAATCTTATCATAATTGGATTCTTTGGCTGTTTCTGCCTTTTTATTTTTCCACGGGTCTGCATCCATTAGAGCTTCTAATGTCAAAGGTCCAATTTGACCGTCTGGAGTTAAATTTCGACTTTGTTGAAACCTACGGATTAATGATATAGTTTCAGGACCCAATTTATCATCTTCACGGATTTGTGTCTGCATAATCCGATTTAATTTTTGTTGTATCCAGCGAACGGATACGACTTTATTCGTTTGATATATTCGATAGCCTAACAATTGCTCCATATCAAAAGGCTACTATATAAAAATTATTAATAGACAAGAAAAACTCTTTCTCAACTCAATATTAATTTTCAAGTAATCAAAAAAATCAGACTTGTTTATCTCTTCTTTCAATGACTCGGAGAGGATTTGAAAATGCACATTAATGCATTTCTCTATATGTCTGTCAACAGGAACATTGCTTTCAGATAGAGATATGTTGCAATAGCTTATGGCTTCTTCGCCAAAAGCACGTATGAACTCCATTTTGCAATATTGCAGCAAATCCATTTTGGTGAACAAACGGTCATTGCTATTCACAATATGCCTTGCCAATTCTTTGCGTGTCTTTATATCTTTAACCTTATTACGTCCTCCTGTTGCGTTAATCAGTGCTTCGACATCTCCTACAGCGGCATTTGTTGATGTTAATCTTCCGCCACGTCTCAGAAGATTTCCCCGTTCGCCATTGGTCGTGAAATAGGTCAGCACCATGGGTTGCTGGTTGTTCCGAGGGTTACGAATGGCGTATGTTCCTCCGTATGGGCGGACATTTCCCGAACGGAATTCGTCCAATGAATCGTAAACCTGCATCATTGACTGACGCAAGGAACGAAGTGTGGCTCCATCGTGCAATGAATTGCTGTCTACAAAGGCAAAATAATCGTTCACGTAATGACGATAAAGATTGGTTACATCTTCACGAATCCGTTCATTATCATACTGGTTGACATCGAAATCACGTATAAAGAAATCTTGCGCCTGTTCTTGATTTTGTACCACATCTAAAAAATAAGTGCCCATTTTATCATTTTCTAAACGCTGAATAGGTTCGCTATAATTCAGTTTCACATCTTGGATGTCATAATTTACAGCTGGAATGCAATTCAATAAAATGGCCGTGTCAAGTGGTAATGAAATCCCCCGGTCCGTTTTGATTCGTATCCACAAAAATCGATTACCTATAAAAGGCTCCAAGATTTCCTGTGCATACGAATCCATAATCCAAGCCGGAATTTCTCCGCGATGCAGCGTGCGCTTATTGGAACATTTTCCAAAGCGGTACAACCACAGACCATAGTATACCAAACTTTTTTTCCAGAATTCAACCAGCATGAAGTTTGAATTTAGCGTACGAGGCATATCTTCCATAACCAAAGACAAGGGGATCTGCACATCTCCCACTTCTGCTGTCAAGCTATCGTCTGGCAATGGATATGACAAAGCAATCATGACATCCTCCAGCGTATTAACTTCCCCTGCCGAATCAAATGCCAACCACAACTCTTTATTATACCGGTTGTCCGGCCATGTCGCTTGAACGGGCAACTTACCAGGTTGCAGCAGAGTATTATTCATGAAGCAAGCCATCAGCCTGCCGGGCACAATGCGCGTCTTGAATATCGGACGATAATTACACTTGGTAGGTTTGTAGGTAAACGCATCATTTTCGTCAATAAAATAAGGTGTACATTCGTTCCCGTTGCCGATACTAAGCACTGTAACTGCAGGCTGCGCCTTAAGGTTGCTCTGTAATAACACCTGGTCGCAGAAACGTTCAGACAGTCTTTCTACCGTCTGATCCATCTTTCGTTCTATCTCACAAGATTGGTGGGCCAAAGCAACAAGCATCATCTTTGCCACAGGATCGGAAAGCGATATACGTTGCTCATCCTGCTCCAACGCCTGCTGTATCTCAGCAACCTTGTTTCTTACCTTTACATCCATTATTTGTTATTTAAAAACGGATCCATAAAAAATTCCACTTCACGCTGATACTCACCTTCGCGTGTACCGACAAATTCATTGTAAGTCAAACGTCCCTTAACTAAAACCCTGACCACATATTTGCTATTTTCACCCCGACGGGAAAACTTATTCTTCTCCATGCTAAGTTGTACTTCCACTTCCAAGTTCTTCAGGTATGGGATGTAATACAAAATGCTGTCGCGCACACTCCTCTCACATTGCCTGATGCCGGCTCTTGACATCTGCACCTTTTCTTCCCGGTTGTTTTTACGCTTCACAATCTTAAAATCAGCGCCATGGTTGAAATCTACCAAATTCATAGCAATAAATTCATTATCCCAAAAGCTGAACCCAAATTCTTCATCAGCCTTAAAGCGCCGTATACTGGTAAACACTACGGTATCTACCCAGTTATCGATGACAGAAACCACGTTAGACAATGGCCGGTCAATCTGAAGGTTCAATTGCTCGTCGTTTACGAAACGTATGGGAGAATCACTATAATGCATGCCTATGATTTGAGATTAATGGTGCTTTTTACGAATGCTATCAGTGCTGCCTACTATCCTGCGTGGTGGCCTTACCACTTCCGACTCCAGTCTTGCCTCCGCCACAACTGCCGTTTTCTGCCTAAAAAGTTGCGGCAAACTTATCAGCAGGTGCGTCAACCGGATACCTTCATGTACCATCTCTGAAATTACATAAGGAGTATAATGAGACTCAACAAAAGCCATGCATTTCTCTGTTTCAGGAACCGTGATATCCTTTTCCATATTTGCCAATGTCAGCAATACTTGTATGCCTTCTTGCATAAGAGTTATCAAATGCCGAGGTGTCATACAGTCAGCTTCTTTCTCCACTTCAATAGCGATACGGCACAATGCAGGAATAGCAGCCATTACCAACGTATATTGTTCTGTGTTAACGGCATCTTTCAATGCACTGACAAGAGCTTCTATCTCCACTGCATAGTTTGCGGCAGCACGCAAAAGTGCCCCATTGGAACGCAATGAAATGCATGGAGCAATGAAAGCTTCATCCATGCTCCATCCGTGCCTATAGACAAAGCGGGCAAACGGAACGGCATCCGGATTATTATAATGCTCGCTTTCAAGCTTTACCAGCAACTGATAATCAGCATCGCAAAGGGGTACAGAAGTGTCATTGCAGAATACCTTGACTATTTTATCTGAAGTCTTATCCAAAAACAAGATTAACGGTTCTGTTGTTTCAGGTAGACAAATGTTTTGAAACAAACTTCTCCCTTCCCGTGAAAAAGATAACTGGATCAGCTTTCCAGACCGACTGATAGCATTCGCTTGCAGTTCTGTCACCGACAAACTTGTTTCCGTCTGTTCATACCGGAAAATCGGCAGCTCAAGAAATCCATAGTCTCCGTTAACCAATGCGGCGTATAATGGTTGCAGGCAAGACAAGTAATATTCGTCTGACATACGAAACGTTTCATCGGTCAGCCGCATCCCTGCTTGCCAATCTACTCGATATTTATTCATAGATAAAGTTATATCAATTGTGTACTATAATTTAAGAAAACTCCTTCTTCAATTCTGGCATCAGACAGTTCCGGGAAAGCCCATCTGTCGCCAAAAGTTATTTCAAGTTTATCTTCCACCGATAAAAACCATTGGGAAAAGAACATAGAAAATTCTTCGATTTGTTGTTTTAACTCACTCAAATGCTTACCCGTTTTTATCTTTACTTGATAGAAAACTTTCCATACATATACCCTTGTTATAAATGTGGAGCCGCAATATAAATCATCCAATGTCCCATTCAGACTCGAATGAATATTCTCGGATAAGGCTTCCGTCACTTCAACTTTTGTTTTTTGAATTTCAGCATGTCCTTCAAAAGCGTATCCCAAGGCTGCCTTGACCATGTCATCATTACCTCTAAAATTCCTAAGCCAAGGAATGCACTGATAAACAGCCTTGATATATGAATTAGCGATGTCAACTCTTTGGCCTGCCGTAATAAAATCTGAAAGGAACTGGTTCCCAGAGAATATATGTTCGTTAAGCCAGTCCTGGTATTTAATCCTCAGATTTTGGTAGTATTGATCGAAAGGTTTGAAATAGGTCAGAGCTTTCTCTTTCTGTTCTTCTTGCTCCTTATAACGTTTTTCAAATTCTTCCGTGTCGCCATCTGTTCCTAAGTAGTGGTCTAATGGATGGAACAAATATTCAGGCAATATATGATACAGGCTGTCGCGTTTTAACGAAAACTTTACAACAGGAGGCGCATTCTGTTTATTCCTTATAATTAAATTAAGCTCATCTCCTAAGGCAGTCCGCTCTGAAACGCCCTTAAATTCATAAGTGTAGAAAGGCTTTTTATCAGCCAATGAATCCATGTGTTCTATTACAACGGCCATGGCTACATCGGCATCCAGTTCTTTCGGAATATTCGGTTTTGACAATTTCATCATCTCAAAACAAACTAAAACTTTCTTTCTTCTTAACTTTTATGTTTGCCTGCCATTTGTTCTTAGGGTCTGCGCTATAGAACTTGGTTTTGACAATTGCATTGGGGTTCTCTTGCTTTCTATCGCCATGTTTAGGACTTGTACGGTACTCAAAATGCAGGTGCTCATCCTCGCCAGACAGATTATAAGCATTCCCTGTAATACCGCTTTTACCCAATGTAGTGCCTTTTCGTACTTTCTCTCCATATTTTACAGAAACTGTACTCAAGTGGGCATAAAAAGAATAATAAATTCGTTTAGGCCTTTTGTGGGTAATCAAAACACAATGTCCATAATCAGGATGATTCTGAATCAATGATACAACACCATCTCCTACTGCATAAACAGGTGTTCCTTGAGGTGCATAATAATCAAATCCTCGATGCCAACGCACACTGCCATCTGCATTATGTCTTACCGGACCAAATAGATTGCTTGCCCTATTGGCTCTTATTTGGGGATTGGCGACAGGGTCTCCCCATGAAGTATCAAAAGAAATCTCGCCTAAAGTCAAATCAATGTCCACATCAAAAAGTTTGAAAATGGAATCATTTATACTTAATTCAATTTGCTCTTCCGGCTGTTGAGGCTTTGAGTTTGATTTGGACTTTTGCTTCTCTTGGAATATCTGGTCAAACGATATTTCTTGCAGTTTTTTGAAATTATCATTTGATTGCGCAAAAGCACTCGACCCATACAAAATGAATATGGAATACAATAAGATTCTTAAAAAACTTGTATTTATAGCCAGCATCACTTCAACTCTTTATAGTGGACAGCCCCATAAAATATATCGCATAACCGTTCATGCATTTCATCATTTTCATCAAAGTATCGGACACCTATTGCTCCAATATCATATCTGTCATAAATATCCTCAGGTTCATGTATCGAATTATTTGTTATCACTTCTCTGTAAATGTCTTTTAATTGATTTAATATATAAGGATAAATAGGGTCATCATTACTATCTGATATTTCTTTCACATAAGTTATAGTGTCTTTTACGACTTGTCTATAAGTGAACTTTGTCGGTATTTCAGAAAATCGCTTGTACATGATTTGAATGATATTTTATTTAATGTTCGATTTCTTAACAAAGAACACTTGCGTACCGCCTCCCGGTACTTTTACCGGATTTTTACGATCACTCCATGAGTCCGTTGTTTTTCTTGCTTTTGTAACAATATAAGGTGTGTTTTCTGTTATTTCAACAGAGTACATTTCTCTTTTAAATGGAATTTCTTTTCCCTCTGAAGTTTCCAACTTACCTCCATCGGCGATGCCAACACGTCCAGGTGTTGTGTTTGAAGAGTCGATTTCTCTTATTCCATAATTACCCGGTGCATCTATGATAGTTCCATGTTCGTCAACTTTTCTGAACATATAATATCTATCTCCTTTCTGTGCGATTCCTTTTTCTATGATAGGTGATGACACATCAACACAGTTCAAATGAGATTCTCTTTTAAACATGTCAACATCCGAACCATCATATAGCTTAGAGATTTCATCTCTTCTATAGTAACGCACCTTCTTCATAAAGAAATCGGAATCCGAGTCAGAAATTCCTAATTGTTTTAATTTCTGTGGTGTGATGTCTATATATTTAAATTCTTTAGAAGCCTGAGCTAATTGGGCATGCCGCTTATATTTGTCAGTTTCTTTAGCTGCTTTACTAATCTTCTGCATTACTCCTGTCTTTTGCAATACCCTCGCTGTTTTTGCCCCCCTATACGCAATTTTAGCTCCGCCAACAACATCGCCAACTCCCGGTACAGCCGCTACGATTGATAATCCTGCACCAACCCAATCACCCCTCAATACCGAAATAGCAGCATTCATCAAATCTGGGATAGCTCCAACGCCCGGTGCCATCCCGGCAACATCCAATGCCATCTGTACACCATCTAGAACTGACTGTTGCGATAATCTTTCTCTATCAAGCGCATTAAACTCTTGAAGAAGTTCTTCCGGAATTTCTTGCATCGCTTTTTCCTGCTGTGTTTCACTCCTTTGTGAGAAAGATACACCACGTACCTTTATTTCTAAACTTTGCCCCGGATTTACAATCGAAATTGTTCCCCCATACATGCACCTTAAAGTCGCAGGCTCCAATAAAGCCGGTTCTCCACATATCAGGCTGTCTTTATCTATAGCCTGCCATTTTGGACATGTCCCCGGTACGCAAGGCATGGGAGTAAGCTTGCCATGATTAGCTGCTGTTGCAGATGCAGTTGGGGGATAACCCAATGAACGGCATCTACCAAAACTTGGGATATTTTTTATGGATACATAATCCGCTATATTGGCTTGATCTTTTCCAGTCAAAGAAACATTTTTAGGCGTTGCTTTCAATTTGGGACACGATGTTCCCATCGTGCATCTCAGCGTTGCCCCTGTACAAATGTATTTCATGTTCAGTTCTGTTAGATGCTAGCGTACTTTGACTTTCGAAGCTTGTATAGACACTTCTCTTTCCGCTTCCATTGAAATATTCCCTTTAGATTTTATCCCGATATTCCCGTCTGCATTAATTCCTATATTCCCTTTGGCATTGATGTTTACATCTGTATCTGCAACAACCTCTACCTCTCCAGCAGAATAGATGGTTATTTTCTTGTCATCGGCAGACAGTGTTATGTGATAAGTATTGTTTTTATTGTCATAGATTTCGATTAAACCTGCTTCACCTTTATCGTTAAACAGAATCGTATGTCCATTGCGAGTCCTGATAGCCTTTACATTATTACTTGTCCCATCTTTTTCTTGCGACACAGCCCATGCCTCATCAGGCTTTCCTGTCCCACCGTTATAAAATGAACCGATGATATATGGGCGTTCAGCATTGTTCATTTCGAACCCGACCATAACCTCTTCACCTATCTCTGGCACGAATTGTTGTCCTTTGCTCTGACCAGCATAAGGAACGGCTATACGCAACCAAGGTGTTTTCATATCCTTACTTTGTACTTCCTGCCACGGGAACTGTACTCGCACACGGCCTAACATCTGTTCATCTTTATTCTCGACAACTTTTGCTCTTTGCTGGGGAGCCGACGCAAACACATCAGCATCAGAATAGGAAGGGTAGTCACATGCCACAGGTATGGCCATAAAACTATTGGAATATTCCTGCCTATAATCAAACGAGTGGTTAATGCCTATGACCTTTAATGATTTCTGTTCCACATCTTTGCTTTCTCCAGATTTATTTTGGACATTGTCACGAATTAGAAATGTCTGTCCGATTTTTAGCATAGCCAGTTTAGAAAATCCTTGAACGGTCATAATACCCGTTTTCTTCCCTTCTGCTTCTACTTTTAGGGAATAATCTAATATAGCATCGGCTCCTTCGTCTTCCTTTCCACTGTCAAATCCACCAGCTTTCAATGCCACGATTTGTTCGTCTTGAAATCTTTGTATTGAAGCATTGTATGCTTTGTCAGTCCAATCATTCACTGTTCCATCGGCCATACCTTGTGCTGACGTTTTTAGAATGTCCTTACCCTTTCCATACTGATAATAATCCGGAAGTAAATGACTGAATGAAAATGAAGTCACATTTTGATGCAGGCTGTATGACATCAAGCTTCCTCCCGGATATTCCAAATTTGCAGATGCTGAATCTTCTATATCCAATTCACCAAAAACAAATGTATCTCCTGTATTATACATCCATTCTCCAAAACGCATTGCCAACATGCTAATGAAAGCGTAGTCACTTTGGTCGTATTGTACAATATAGGGTATCTTATCCTTAAACCTCGGTGACACAATTGATTTTATGTCGCGGTATGGTTCAAGAACAGCATCTATTATTTCTTTCAATGTCATATTTTCAAAAGAACGACAATGTGGAACATTTTGGAGCAAGGCATCCCATGTAGCTACAGTGATACTTGCTGATTGGGCACTTGCTGTCGCTCTTGAAGCAGACACATCTATAATCATTCCTTTAAATACGAAAACTACTTGAGGATTGGCTTCTTCATCGTCTTGGCTGGCCTTTATCGTTGAAACATTCATTTCCAATGATTTCCCAATCAAATGCGTGATATTAGCAAACACCACATCCTGTTGTGTTTCTGTTTTGTCTTCTTTTTCCAAAGAAAAGCTTAACAACATCGGCCGCAGCAATTCTTGAGAAAGGGAATAACCGCTCAACACATAATTTTCACCATTAATGACGCAACACGAATTTTGTGAAGATGGACAGCCGTCTAAAACCACCTCGATTTCATGAATCATGTCTGCGCTGTAGTTTCCACCCGGTGTCTGTGCTTGGGCACCAAATTTCTCTTCCGCGCTATTCTTTTGCTTGTTTGGGTCAGATTGCTCCGTCTGAGCTTTTTCGTCCTTACCCTCTTCTTTTCCCGTGTTTTCAGCTTTGTTGCCGTTGCCATCAGTATTTTCAGTTGAATCAGGATTAGCTCCATTTCTTCCTAACTCGTTCTCCTCTATCTTGTTTTTTATGTCTTTGCTTCTAAAGTCCAAATACGTTCCGCGGATAGAATTAATAGTGTCTTTTACCCCACTGATTCCCGCCGATATATTTCCCTCTTTAAATGCATTAAAGCTGCCTATGCCTATCGATGCCGCACCCGCCAACGAGCCTAACGAGTTAACGCCCATGTTATTCAGGTTGTCTAACTTTCCAAGGATTACGCTGTCTTTGCCTGTTACGGCCGAAAATAGATTATTTGTGATAGCATTGACCTTGTTAACGGCATTGTTTATGTTCTTCAGTCCTGTTTCTATCTTCTTGGCAGCGGTCGAAGGGTCGCGCCAACTTCCACCAAAGACATCTCCCAATTGCATGAACTCATTCACGCCGCTTATTGCGTCCGAGGCTCCATTCTTGATGGCAGACGCTGCGTCATAAAGTTGGTCTCCAAATTGATATCGAGCCCAAGCCTCAATATATTCCGTAGAACTGTCACCTGTAACAATTGAGGATAAATCGCTTATAGCCTCATCATAGCCTTTGTCCATTTGTGCAGCAGCATTGGCCATATCTTGGGGCGATACCTTTCCAGAAAGGGTATCGGACAAATTGTCGAAATTCCCCACTCCTTGGGCTACAGAAGCGTCAAGCTGCTGTTTTTCTTTATTTACGCTGTCCAGTTGCTTTTTCTGTTCGTTAAGCTGCCTCAGCTCTTCTTCCAGTTCTTGTCGTCTTTTCTCACGTTCAGGATCCGCTGGCTCAGCCTTTTTATCCGCTATCCTATCTTGAATGTCTTTCTTGGCCTCATCAAGTTCCTTGTCGATTTCGCTTATGTCATCCAACTTCATCAAATCATTGGAAGTCTTGATAATCTTATCATCAATTTCTTTTTCAGCAGCAGCTAACTGAGCATCTAACTTTTCCAGCTTTTTACTTGCCTCTTCCAATTCCTCAAGCGATGCATAATTTGCCAGCTCTATCTGCTGAATTTCGTAGAGAGCCTCATATTTCGACTTAAACCGCCCTATAGACAGAGAGTGAGTTTTGTAGAGATTACTCATAAAGAAAAACAACCATTATTTCATTATCCAATCGTTCTCAAAATTAGCCGATTTAGCCGATCCACCAAATGTAAACCTCCGTGCACTGAGCGTAACTTTTGTTCGCACCAACAGGCTGTTGCTATTATTAAAATACTGATACATATTTACCATATATGCATCCTCGAAATAAAGATGCAGGTACTTTTTCTGATTGTCATCCGTAGAAAGCAGCATTTCAATCGTCCCGTCATGTGTCTCCGCGCGGTTGAACATCCAATTGTAAAAAAACAAATCATCGTCTCCTTGAGCGGGCATAACAAATTTTATCAATCCGCTTTGCGGTCTAGATGCAGGCTTGCTGCTTTCGTCCAGCGATTGATAAAATTCATACTCACATTCTACCAATTCATATTTTTTCCCATTATAAGCTTCGACCTCTGCAGCCGAAGTTTTTTGCTGGTCCATTATCAAAGTCGCCTTAAATGCCATGCGTTCGTTGAGTTAAGGAATGCGACCGTCTGCAAAACAGACAGTCGCATGTTTTGGTTTTAAATTAGTTAGAGAGCCCAGTGATTGTCGTATTCCACGCTACCCTTACCCGTAACTGTGAGCTGACGGCAAGTAATAGTAATGGACTCATACATACGATCCGTGTTGGTATCATCATACACTTCTTCATAACTTACGCAATAAGCATCAATGAAAGAAAGGGTTTTCATGATACCGCCAAGTTTGTTAGGCCACGTAATGGTGCCATTCTTTGAACCATAAGAGTCACATGTCCACTCCAACAAATCTGTATTACCGGCATCTGTTGATTTAACTTTCAAGTTGATTACGCCACCACGGGTTGTACCCGTAGGTTGCCCTTCTACGTCAATCTGTTGATTGAACTGATACTGTACATAAGTGACTTCGCGATCTTCGCATCCATCAACCTTTAGCTGCGCTGTTCTAGGTGCTGCCATGATTTTAATTTTTTAAAAGTGAATAATTTATTTGATTTCATTCGTCCATTCCGTTACGCCGTTATCCCCATTATGTCCAGTTAACTTAATGTAGAAATTCTTAGCCGCAAAGAATGGCTTTAATTCAATCTCAATCTCAATATCTTTTGTTTTCTCATTACGAACAATTTTTGGATTCGAGTATCCTTCAATAAGTTTGCCAGGTCCCTTGTAATCTTCTAAAAAATCAATCACCTGCTCACGAATTTCTTGTGCTAACTTGCCATTCCAATTTTTAAAAGCCTCGTCATTAAAGAAATTGGAGAACACTTTACCTATCCAATCGAAAACCCGTACAATCGGATATTCCTGCAAACCAACGGTAGCACCATTATAAAGAGAACGGTTTGAAAAAGCCATTACACGATTCTCTTCAAATGTCATAGGGACTACCCCTTTGTCTATTAAAGCAGTCAATTCGGATTTCAACAAATCAAGACGCGTCCCTTTGGCCATGTCTATCGTACCATATTTTTTCCCAGCGATACCTTGTGATATAGGGGTTTCATCCGTGTTGCTCATACGACCGGCAATTGCTGCAGAAGGCGGTAAAAACAAATCTTCCTCTTCATCATTTGCCTCATCAGACTTCTTACGTCCAAGTATGTAATTACAAGCCATAATAACATTGGCCAAATATACATCTGTATCGCTTAAGTTCGCCTTGTCCAATCCTTTATTAAGCAATTTCAGTGTAGGAGAATCAGCATAATCTGTAACCAACATTACTTTGTTACGATATGCCATTTGCCCCCACATATTTACAACCTGTTTGCTTCCGAGATAACCAGGACTGACTAACAAAGAATAATTCTCTTTGAGAGAAAGACGGTCAAAACTTCTATTTAGTTCATCGCGGACAGCAGCAAATACACGACCGTCAGGATCCCCTAAATCTTCTTTATCTACGTTGATGAGATTCAAACACTTCAACTTAGACTGACCGGAATTAGCAAAAAACTCTCCAAGCGAACGGTATGCAATCTCCAGTTTACGTGTCTGCTCATGCACGCTCCCTAAATTTTGAAGAAGATTCTTCTCTGCGGCTTTGGCAGCCTCCTGACTTTTATCCACTGCTTCTGAAGCTGTGGCTGCATCGCTATCCAAGATACTCAGCCACATAAGTAAGTCCGTTTTAAGACGTTTGCGTTGTTCAGCAAATTCACTGTCTTGCAAAAATATCTTTTTAGCGGCCCTACTTTCCGGATTCATATTCTCAAGTCCATCGGCCATTGTTTCCAGAAGGTCGAAATCTCCATAATCTTCCAGTCCTTCTAAACTTTCTTTCAGGCGCTCAGCCGGATTCTCTATTTTCTTCACCTCATCCAAATAAGCATTTTCTGCCGTTGTTGCGGCATTGACTGCTTGAGGCTGTAATTTTAATTCTTCTGGCATATTGTTTGAATATATTGAGTTAGACTTTTAATTAATTCTTTTCCAGTTCAGCCAACAAAGACTGCAAAGCTGTAATAAGGTGCTTTCTGCTCTCCTCATTCTCAAAGGCACGTCTAAGCACTTTATTTTTAATCAGTTGCTGTTCAATAGTTTTAAAAGAATCAATTGTCGCTTTCTGCTGACCTAGATAAGCGCTCTGTTTGATAAGCTCCTTGTCATCAAAATCTTTAAGGGCATTAAACTTGAAGTTTTCTTTAACTGGACGTCCTTCTAGATCCAACATTTGCACATTACGCTTTTCCGGTTGATAATGATTAAACACATCTTCCATTGTTTCCGGTTGGAACACATCGCCGGGTTTAACAGGTGCCATATCTGTAAACTGATCCACATAGAGGGTCTTGTTTTGAGGAAACTCAATAATTCCATCTACCGCCTCCGCATCAAGGACTTTTGATATTACTGTTTTCTTTGCCATATCAATGCATGTTTAAATAATTATTCATGATGTATAATTTCCCATTTCAATTCATTTTTTTCGTCCAAAGCAAGTGTAACATTATCGCCTTCTCGCAGTTCTCCAGAAATAATCATTTTCGACAAAGGACGACGAATGTCTTTGCGAAGAATACCTAAAATCGGCCTTGCTCCATATTGAGCATTAAATCCATTTGTGGCGATTTTATGCACCGCTTTTTCATCCACTTGAAGTGTAATATTCTGCTCACTTAATGTTTTCAACAATCCTTTTAAATGGATATTAAATATTACAGTCACAATCTTTTCGTTGATAGGCGCAAAAGGAACAATCTCTGTCAGACGGGCCAAAAACTCAGGACGGAAATATCCCTGCATTACTTCAAGCATATCATTATGGTCAGGCACCAAACCTTTCTCAAACTGCTCAAAAATATACTGACTTCCAATATTGGAGGTAAATATGATTAAGGCGTTTGAAAAATCGCCAAGTCTTCCTAATCTGTCATGCAATTTGCCCTCATCCAAGATTTGTAAAAATAAATCAAATACAGAACGATGTGCTTTTTCTATCTCATCAAACAATACTATCGAATAAGGCTTTTGCCGGATTTGATTAACCAAAAGACCACCCTCTTCATAACCGACATAGCCCGGAGGTGCCCCATAAAGCAATGCTACAGAATGTTCTTCTTTGTATTCGGACATATCAAAACGCAAAATTGCTGTTTCATCCTGAAACAGAAATTCCGCCAAAGATTTTGCCAGCTCAGTTTTCCCAGTTCCGGTTGGCCCCAAAAAAAAGAAGCTGCCAATAGGTTGTCCTTTCTTATTCAACCCAGAACGGGATTCATAGATAGAATCCAACACTGCTTTAATAGCGTGATCCTGCCCGACAACACGTTTCTTTAAAATTTTATCGGCATTAATAAGACGTTCTCGTTCCGCTGTCTGCACATCGCCTAAAGGTATGCCCGTTTTTTGGGAAACAACTTCTTTCAAATGTTCTACACCTACAATTTCTTTCCGTTCACCAGGATGTAAATCATTCTTTATTTTTAATAAAGCCATGGTACGATCAACCAAGTCAATTGCCGATTCAGGCAAATGTTTCTCGCTGAAGTATCTTTTGGCAAGCCGAATAGCATTTATCAATAAATCTTCAGAAGCCTTTAGCTTGTGAAATTCTTCAAATGACTTTATTACAGTCTGAAGTATAATTTCCGTACTTTCGACAGAGGGCTCTTCAATGATAATCCGCTCAAACTTTCCAGTAATTTCTTTATCAACTTCTATATTTTTAGTAAATCCCTCAACAGAAGAAGTGCAGACACATAATAATCCTTGATTCAACGAGGCCTTCAATAGGTTTATAGTTCCATTCAATGCCCCTTGCTTGTCCATCAATTGATCGAACGATTCGATGACTAGAATGGCATTATCCATATTAGACAATTCATCCAATATTTTTTTCATTCGGCTTTCAATTTCGCTCTTGTAAGAAACCCCGATCGATAAGGCTATTGTATCAAGTTCGTAAACTTGTGCCCCCTGCAGGAAAGTAGGCACTCTATCTGCTACTATAGCTTGTACAAGCGCATGGACTAAGGTAGTCTTACCTACACCGGATTCTCCCATGATAAGAATATTGGCTTTTGTTTTTCTTCCGAGAATACCAAATATTTCATTCAATTCTTTTTCAAAACCTACAGCCTCAGAAAATCTTCCCTCTATTTGTTCTTGGTTTTTCCAGATACAATATGCCGCCACATTTTTGTTCCCACTGTTTTTAGCTCGAATTATTGAATTTTTCGCTGCGTTTGTTTGGCTCTCTCCAATGTTTCCGCAAGCTGCCATAATATCTTCTTTCTGAAGCGGAAGTGTCTTAAGTTGTTCAAATGTGAAACCAACTCCAGGAGTTACAATAGCTATCAGCAATGAAACAGGATCAACCGATTCTTTTTTCAATGCCATTCGGACACTGTCAGCCTCATTAATGACAGCCTTCGAAAATGGGGAAAGACTTTTTTGTGGCGAAGAATCATAACTCTTCGCAGACATCTTAATCCGCATATCTGCCCAGTCAAGAATATAGTAATAATCCGCATTCAAAGTCTTTTCTATGAATGAAACCAAACCTACATCTTTATGAAGCAATGCTTTTAAGATATGAGCAGGCTCTATTCCTGCATTCATGTTTTCCTTAGCATAAGCTTCTGCTATTTGAAGAACTTCTAAAGCATTATCACCAAAGTTATTCGACATATTTGTATTCATTTATCTCGTTAATCCAACAAAATAATCTCTTTCGTAACAGAAGTTGCCTTCTTTTGCACAGGAGTAATGGTAACTGTAGTTTTCTTGTTCCGCTCCCGTGGCTTTGGTTTTACAAATACCATTTCAAACGGATATTCTATACTTGGACAGCCAATTTCCGTAATCCTAACAGAGAAATTAATACGTTCTTGATCTATTCCAAATAAATGAAAGATATAATGGTTCTCCGTTATTTTATTTAAGATGGGCTGTTCTGAAAAGTTTGAAGCAACGACTTCCACATTTTTGAAATAATTGCTTTCGTCATTTCTAGCGACATCAGTCTTTATCAAATCAAACTCAACTGAAATCGTATCATTAACCGAAGATATAGAAAAATTAGTATTGGATAAATTCACTTCATAGTATTTTACGTACCACTCAGATATCGTAACTTTATACGGAATGGAAACTAAACCATCATAGCGCAACGAATAAAAATAATCATGCGCAGTCAATGTATCGGTTAAATCTTTAGGTATAGACAAACGACAATTATAGGTCAATGTATTCCCTTCAACATTTTCGCTTTCCGTACGAGATTCTATTTGTATCTCACAATCCTCGGAGTGACTTGCTACCGTTGCAGATGCACATTTAATGTAAGGCGGCATCAAAGTTGTCAGCTTTGCATCATAATATTGATGATTAAAGCCTATGTTTTCATTGTTATTCAACTTAAACAAAAAATTATTGTCCGAGTCCACAGTTATTACTCCGCATTTCCCATCTGCCTTCACAATAGCCAAATTCCCCTCTAAATGAAGTATCTCATCAAATTGAGGCGGAAGAAGTTCTTTCCCGTTAAAAATCAGACCACAACGGTTGCCCTTGGATAATCCACTAAAAACGCTTGCATAAGTACGCTCTGTTTCCGAAGGAAATTTACAGACAATCGGATCTTTTCCAGACAATTCCATGCTTTTTAATCTCATGAATTGGTCAAAAATAAACTTGCCGTTCTTTGCGCCCACCGAATACCCCTCTTCTCCTTTTACTACAGGAATTTCTTTTCCTGAAGAAACGACTAATGACTTCTTATTAAACGTGCTATCTATTGAAATAGGAGTTAGTTTGCAGTTTTCCGAATCGATAGTATAAAATCTTTTTTTAATTGCTATAATTGCGCTCCCATTGTGAAACGAGGACATAAAACTAATATCTTCTTTATCTTCATCCTGCAATACAAAAGGAACACCTTCTACATTGATGAAATCATAGTATGTTTCATTCGGATTCTTACGATAATCCACATAAGGCTTCACTAAAGCATAGCCATCAAAGAATGGATATGCTTCAGCAAACGGACCGAAGACTTGTGTACCTTCGGTATTAAGATAAAAATATTGATTATTCTGCATAACCAATAATAATCCAGAATAAAAACGAGTTACACCGGCAGGCAACCTATATTCTTCTCCCTGCAAAATTGAAATCCGCCCATAAGAATCAGTAATACCATACAGTTTTCCGTTCTTGAAAAGCAAAGCTCGGTCTTCTTTAAATGCAGTAATACTATCATATTCCTGCGGCAAAACCTCCTTACCATCTTTATTCAATAAACCGATTTTCCCATTTGAAACAACTTTCAACAAACCGTTATCTGTCATTTCTATAGAATCATAATTAGGGCGTACTAACCATTTGGCTATTTGTGCTTGCACGGACAAACTCAGACAAGCCATTATAACCCCAACAAACATTTTTTTATTCATTCCCATGCTCTATTTCTTTTATACGTGATAAGACTTTATTTATTTTCTCTATATACTCTTTATCCCGTTTTTTAAGAGCTTCATTTTTGCTCTTATTCAACAGTTTAATTGCAACTTCAATGTCACGATTGACAACCATCCCATTCAAATAATATTGCGCTAGCCAAGACATGGCCTGGTAGTTAGCAGAATCAGATGCTTGAATGGTTTTTTTTAACCAAGTCATAGCCTCCTCGTTTTTTGTATTCTCAACCAGAAGCCCCAGTGAATCCGTAACAAGCCCTAAATTCTTCTTACGCAATAAAGACAAACTATCCTTGGGTGCCCACACATATGTATAAGCGACTTGATACATTGCAGGCATATAACCTTTTTCTGCCAAACTCAACATACCATCAAATCCTTGCAATGTCTTTTCTGGATCCGAGCCGTTCAACTCTGCTAAATAACTTTTATATAAATCATCTATAGTTGGTTCTGAAGTAGAAAAAGGCCATACCCAATAAATACATCCACATACGGCTACAACCAATACAGCAATACAGCTCATCAATATCGCTCTATTTTTGTACCATGGCTCCGGAAAAACGAAAGCATCAATTGCTGCCCTAAACTGAGCTGAAGTAGTATAACGCTCTGATTGTTTCTTGGCAGTAGCCTTTTTGATAACAGTCCTTATTTGATAAGACTGAATAGCTTTCAGCGGTATCTTTTTCTGTAATTGAGCTTCCATCATATCATAAGAAGTACCACTGAAAGGCAGATGACCTGTCAATAATTGGAAATAGAGGATTCCTACTGCATATACATCTGTCGAAAAATTTTGATGTCGAATGTCTCCAAGGATCAGTTCGGGAGCTGCATACCCTGCTTTACCTAAAAATTGCCCTGAAGAAGTCAATCCTTTATCTGCTGTATTAAGCCGAACCAACTGCTTGGCAACGCCAAAATCAATGAGCTTGATTTTCCCGTCTGTAGTAACCATTATATTCGTCGGATCTATATCTCTGTGGATATAGCCGACATCATGTAAAGCCATTACTCCAGCTAATACTTTTTTTATAATCTCTGTAGACTTCAACTCCCGATCGTCCACATACTCTTTATAAAGATTGTGTATGCTGGAATGTACCACCCCATTCCTATCCTCCAATTTACCAACAATCAAATTCGCCAAGCTTATGCCATCAAGATATTCGCTAATGACATGATAATGGGTAACATCTGCGCCAAACATATCTTTATCCTGCGTTTCTATGAAGGCATACATAAAGATGAGACTTTCATTATGCAACTGTATAGAAGCTTCCCGTCTGGCCCTTTCAATCACAAGATCCGGAAGCCCTTCAAACATAGCCTTGATAGCTACTGGAGTTACGCCTCCTTTATTGTCAATCCTTTTGCCAAGATAGACGCGCCCCATTCCGCCTTCACCTAAGATGTCTGCATCTGTGTCAAACTCATAATAAACACCTTCACTACGCTCTTTTTCTCCCTGCAATTTTCTTATTGCCATAATATTCCCTTAATTTTAGACAAATGGATCTCAACGAAAGAATTGTCTAATGACTACTTAGTTCTTAAACGTTATCCATTTTTACCTATGACATGAATTACAATATAATCTTCTTTCCCTTGAATATATAATACATAATCGCCAACTTCGCCCACAATAAATGATACTCTGATATTGCCTAATGGAGTAACCTCCCTATCAATTCCAATAGGTGATTGCACCAAATCTTGATAAGTAATTATCGGGCAAGAAACAACCCGCTTCTTTCTACCTTTGAAAATTTGTACATTCTCAATATGAGCCTTAACCAAGGTTATGACATTATCTACATCCTCCAAATTGGCCTCCACTAAAATGGTATCACCTTCTATTGCCTGGGCAGAAACGGCAGAAGTCAGCAAAAGATAGGAGTCTACAGATTTCAGTTGCACGAAACATGCAGGCTTTTCATTTAGAAGTACTTCGCCCTCTTTCAAAATTTTATCATAAACGGGCACGTAATTCTCATTAGGAATCTTGCCATACGACACAATTTGGTTTAATGGAATCGTACGTTTTTTATAGTTTTCAAATTCAAAAGAAATTTCTTTACCTAAGGTTCTAGAAGAGATGAAACCCACTAAAGGGAGATCTTCTCCCTTTATCTGAATCTTATCAAGTAACTGAACTTGCGACCATAAATTTTGCCTATCGCTCATCTTTTCCGCTCGGATTTGCTTAACCTGACTGAACTTAAAAGACAAAATTTCACCCCCATCGGTCAATATTTTCAAATTCTGTCCAGGATATTGTTCTATGATTTGTCCAGGAATTTCGGTACCGTCATCAAGGACCAATATATCCTTGATACCAGAAAAAAGATTGTCTGGACGTTTATTTTTTACACAACGATACATCTCCCCCCACGCAAATGTATATCTGTGCCGACCTACATCTAAAAACTTAATTAATGAACCTTTTTCCAAAAGAAGAACCCGGTTAAAGGTCCTATTCTTAAATTTTAAGGTGGTTAATATCAAGGATTCACCATTTACAGCTATATACTCCTCATTTCTTTTAGTCCATTCTTTCCATTTTTGAGGTAAAGAATCTAATGGTATTTTTTCAGAGATTTTATCCTGAAGAGAATCGCTATTTACAACGACAGTAGCCTCTTCAGCCTGAAGTGTTATATACTCTCCAGGAATTTGTTCAACAATACACCCTTTTATAATGGATCCATTTTTCATATGCACCTGCTCTACATTCTGACCAAAAAGATTATTAAAAACAATTCCAAATGTGAGTAAAAACAGATGAAAAAACTTTCTCAAAATCATATCTTCAATATTTAATCCACCAACAAAAGCCTGTCATTTAAAATTCCATTCGGTAAGATAAACTTATCGACTCCATATTTCGAACTTGTTCTCAATTTATATTCTCTTAAGAACAATTCTTAAACTAAATCAGAACATTTAAAGCACAGATCCCTCAGATATTAAAAACTTTCATCTCCCCTATTATTTTCCATTGACCGAGTTAAAAGATCTCTTACATGAACAGCTTTTATAGCATAGTTAAAGCCTTGACTTTTGCTCACTCCGGAGTTCAAGACTCCAATCAATTGACCTTTATCATTAAATATAGGTGAACCACTTGCACCTCCGTATGATGGGGCATTAAAGCCAAAAGAGTACTTTGTACATTCTTGCGTAATGCTTCCACCGTTCGCAAGAAGCTGCACACCTTTAGACGACTTCAGATCTTGAAGGCTTAACCCAAACGGAAATCCCATCGTATATATATGCGATCCAACCCTTATTTCTGAATCATCAATAACTGCTTGATTCAAATCTACTATGCAGCTGTTTTCTTCGGGAAGCCTTTTTGATTCTAATTGAAGTATGGCAACATCCTTTTCTCTATTGTTATGACCGACTAGCTCTCTACATTGTTTCAAGTTTTCCACACTAAAATAAGAACCGTTAGGCACCATCCCGATATAGGAAAGCACCCCCTCTACTTTTATTTGAGAAGTGAAAGCATTAAGTGCTGGATTCTCAGATGCAACAGTTGCTATAAGCATCTTGTATTTATCCGATATCATTGACAGCTCCTCATCAAACAACCAAGGTCTGGTAATATGCAGATTAGTCACAATCTTACCATCCTCTGAAACGAAAAATCCTGTTCCGGTAAAACTATTCATTTTTGAACGCAATCCATCAATTTTCTGAATTGTCCCATTAGCCCAAACCACTTCCGTAGGCAGCCCCAACTTCTCCAAATCCAGATTACCGGCAGAAACATTATAATAATAAAAGCCCAATAATAAAACAGTTGAGTTTTTATACTTAGCATAAATTTCTTCATCCGACATATGCCTGCTCAGATCAGATAAAGTATCTGATTTGCTCCAATTACTGCCTATTAGGCGAGAAATACCATATATGCCACCGCATAATAGAAGCACAATGAATAAAGCTGCAAAGATTTTTTTATAATTAAAGAAGTTCTCTTCATCACATGGATTCGGAACCGGTGTTCCAGCACATAAGATCTTATCCCCTTTCTTTAATTTCACATCCTGATTAGCAGGAATCAATCGCCCATTCACTGTCGTCCCATTCTTACTATGGTCTTGGATATACCATTTTTTATCGCTCATTAACTTGAGCGTCGCATGGAAACGGCTAACTTTATCTCCTTGCAACTGATATTTATTCCTAAAGTTTGTACCAATTCCTCTCATTTCCTTAATCTTGGAGATATTTGGCATAGGAACAACAGGTATTTTATCCCAATCCAGCATTTGATCTGCAAAGCGAATGACATCCCCTCTTTTTACTGGAACTTCTTTATCAGGTTGCAGCCTATGGTCATTAAGATAAGTGCCATTTCTGCTTCCTTTATCCGTCAACAATATTTCTCCATTGTCAAGCAATAGCAATTCAGCATGGTAACCACTTACAAATTGACTATTTAATCTTATATGAGAATTATTCCCACTTCCTATCACAATTAGCTTCATGCGTATATTTTTATTTAGTATATAGGGTCATAAACAACTTCTTTTTCTTTGGGCTTATCTGCTTTAACTGTATCTTGGTTTTCCGACTTGGGTAAAACAGATTCTTTCTGCTTCACAATAACGGTGTCTCTAACAATAACCGTATCAGTTTCAGACTTAGTAATGACTATAGGCGGTTCTGCTATAGGCTGAATTTCTACAGGCATTGTCTGTTGATTATTATCAAATAGTTTTTGTATCCCTAAAATCAAAGAAATCAAAACGACCAACGATACAGTCACAACTAAGACAGTCCGAATTCTATGTTTCTTTTGAGAAGGAATCAGTGACCAATCCAAATTATATATATGTGCAAATGATACAACATCTTTACGCGACACAGGTATCTCTACGTTAGAAGACATCTTCATCCCGTTTACATACGTACCATTTAAACTTTGGTCTGTCAAATATATCTTACCATTTGACTCAACTCGAATGGTCGCATGCAATCTACTGATGATATCCGTATTATCCGGAATTACAATGTCACATTCTTCTCCCCGGCCTATTGTATATATCTTTTTCATTTCTTTGCCCAGTTTCTTTTTCCTTTGGTTTATCCAAAAGAATATAAGCTAAGATTATTACATCTCCATCCGCCCATTATAACCAATTTCTACCTCAAGAAAAAATAACTCCATTCCGTATAAGAATATTAAAAACAATGCTTCCTACTAGCAACAAAGATAAAATGAACAATAAAATTTTGGTAGACTTCTTCATCCTCTTTCTTAAGGTTGAATTACAATTCATCTCCAAAATGGCTGCCGTCAAGTTATCATATTCCGTTCCACTGCTTCTTCCTATACTTTCGATAACGTTTGCCGTAGAATCAAGTATCTTGTCAACTGATTTCTTTTCTGACAGAAACCTAATTAATTCATCCTCTGGCATAGCCCCCCAAAATCCATCTGTGCAAAGAACAAAACGATCTCCCTTCTGATAAGAAAGTTCAATGGTTTCAACCTCCATATCCAACTTTACTCCAAGTGCTTTTAATATAACATTAGACTGTGCAGATAACCTGGCTTGTTCTTCGGAAATGATTTTCTTCTTGACCATTTCAAATACCATTGAGTGGTCAAATGTCCTAAAAATTTTTTTGCCTTTTCTCAATTGATATATCCGGCTGTCCCCTACATAAGCTGCAATAGCAGAACGAGGTGTCAGAAAGAGTACCGTCACTGTAGTTCCCATACCTTGAAGTTCCGGAGTTTTTTTACCCTCTTCGATAATAGCCATATTTGCATTTCTAATGGCTTTAATCAAGGTCATGGAGGGATTAGCCTGTTTGTCTGCAGCAGACACTGTTTCAAAAATCTTTTGAACCGCAAGCTGAGATGCAACACTCCCTCCCTGCATACCTCCCATACCGTCACATACGACTATTAAGTATCCCAAGGGTGTTTTTTTAATACCTGCTGAATCCTGGTTTTCTTTTCTTCCTCCTATTCGAGAATCAATAAAGCCTAATATTTCTCCATTTATTTCAATAGGTGTGGCCATAATTATATTATAAATAAACTGATTAGAAAAACAAACAGCAACAAAAATGCACTTATTATCAATATCCAATAATTTTTAAACAGTTCCTTGACCATATTACTTTCCCCCTGAAGAGCTTCTTTTATTGCATATTTGAACTCAAGTGCTGATTTAAAGCGTTTGGAAGGGGATTTTTCTGTTGCTTTTAATATGACATTATATAATTTTCTCGGGATTTTTTTATCATATGGCAACTTCATGGATATTTGCCTAGATAAAATTTCAGCTTCTACATTTGTTTTAAAAGGATTACGTCCAGTTAACAACTCATAGAATGTAATACCCGTTGAATAAATATCCGTTTGTGCATTAATTTCTGTATCGGCAGAATCCCTCAGAATCTGTTCAGGGGCAGCATACTGCGGAGTTCCAATAAACCCAAAAGACGAATATTTATTTCCGCCACTCAACCGGGCTATACCTAAATCCATAAGTTTCACGATAGAGCCATTTTCAATCATCACATTAGACGGTTTCACATCCCGATGCACGACCCCTCTAGAATGTAAATATTGCAACGCATCCAAGACATTACAGATTTCGTTAGATATCTTTTCTATTCGATCAGCCGGAGGTAAAACATTTAACTGATCACGAACATGGGCTTCCAATGTTATCCCTGCCACATAACCACTTAAGATAAATATAGGACCATAATCAGGATTATATTCGCATAGACCTATCATTTGCACCAAATTAGGATGAGAAAAAGATAAAGAAGCTTCTTGCCTTGCTCTTTCTCTAATCATTTTATTGTTAGCATATATATCCTTGACTCTTTTAATTGCTACTCTCTGATTGGAATCACAGCTAAATCCCAAATACACAGTTCCCATCGCACCATTACCCAATGGAGTAGAATTAGGGTCATAATAATACCACTTACCCGCAACCTGTAGATAAACATGCGGGTCTCCTTCACGTTGATATACTTGTTGCACAGCGTTATTATTCATATAATAATACTACAATTCTACGTTAATATTCTCTGAAGTTTCCATGAAACATCTATCTATACCAAGCATTTAGGTTTGCTCTAATAGACTCATATTTTTAAAAACATTATATCTGCAACAACCGTATAATAAGAGCGTTTCTAATGTATCTTAGAAACTGCCTTGAATTTCTCCAAAAAGTCTTTCTTGGCTGGAGGTATTCGTTTTCGTGTGTGCTTTAGGCAATTTTTTGATCCCTTCCGCTTCTGCTCTTCGTCAGACAGCCGCTGTCTTCTTCCCCATCACACAAGCAGAAATGCCTCAAAAACTCATTACAAATCAGCACACGATAAATTCAAAACAGTTTATTATATATTAAGACAAGTACAATTCATTCAAATTGAATTTGCCAAACAGCTACTCAAACTAAAATTCCCAACTTTGAAACATGCAATCCCACTTCTACTTTCACACTGCCATAATTTTCATAGGCCAAATAATGCTTTCGGCATAACCGCTGTCACATTCCCATAAATAACTTCTATCCTTCACATTTTTCAGATTTGTAGATATTCCTACATAAATATTGTTCCACCAGGTTTTACAGCAGGTTTACTTTCAGATTCGTCCAACCCAATTGTACCTCCGCTGGGTAAAGTAGAATTGCTTTCGTCATATCCTTGAGTATAACGGTTTAATGCCGGAGCTGCATAAGGGTTAGAATTAACATGAGTGGTGTTAGAAGATTGAATTGGCATAAACTCACGGCAAACATTCAATCCCATTTGTTTAGCGTCAATCAATATGAAAAACAAATCATAATGTTCACCAATAGTAATGATGTCACCATTAAAACATTCTCGCTGATCAAATCCAAGGCTCTCACCATTTATCATAGTTCCACAAGTTGAACGGGCATCACAAATGGAAGCAATGATTTTTTCAGGATTCTTCATTTGCCTTACAACCAGTATTGCATGTTGATCTGATACGGTTGCTTCACTCAAGCAAACATCACAATCAACAGAACGCCCTATACTATTTGAACCGATGTGAAGCGGCCAATATTCACCGCCACTTGTTCTTGAAATAGAATACAGAAAGCCAACAACAGGTTTCTGATTAGGAATGCTAATGGGCACTGTACCAAATGGATTCGGAACAAATGTACCGTCATGCATCTGAGGCTCCCTCTGGCTATGGTTCTGCGGGAGCTCCGTATATGCATCTTCCATTCCAGGAATAATCGTCTTATTGCTGCTCATAATTACTTTTTATAAATTCCACATCAATTTTACTTACATTTTCTATAGATCCACATAGACTCATACATACGCTATTCCTTTTTAGGAGGAACACAACTTCCATTAGAAAGAAACACGGATTACTATATAAAGACAAATTACTTATTTCAACTCTAGAATCAAATTGATTTAATATGAAACATTTCAGTCTGGTTTTCTGGAATAACAGACACTCTTCTCATTTAGATAAAAACGATACGGTTTAAATTTCAATTCAATAAAAAAAACTAAAATCTTTAATCAATACTCTTTTTTACTCTTCCCCTCTGATGTATCTCTATCGATATAGAATAATTAATTTATTCAATCCTCCCCAACTATTTACAAGACTCATACGATCAACGATCTTAGGCACGCTTCGCGGTCGTTTGTCCCATTGGCAAACGAAATTGATTACAATTGTCGTTCAACGGCAATCTCCTCTCCCCTATATCTTACTTCTCGTTTATTAGCTTCACCATAAGTCAAAACATCAATCTTTTTCTTATTAAGAGAAGTATCATCGAGGCAAAGGTACAAAAAAAGAAGAAAAACGCCTAAATAAGATGAAGATAATTTTATAAGACACAGCAAAAATTATCTAACGGTTAAACAATGGAGAATCTTTGTTGAGCAAATCTTTTTTTATTAGGGATATTCAGTAAATGTCCCTAAAAAGTAAGATGGCATATAAAGTCGATAGAGTATAATCACTTTATATGCCATTA
>OGEZ01000442.1_pt1 | contig 37148 bp, 37 predicted proteins | sample 1570831 | NCBI WGS metagenome assembly OGEZ01 (sample SAMEA2582059, study PRJEB24529) | metagenome | biome: Human gut stool | place: China | collected 2011
TCAATTTCTTCCTTTATCAGACTTCCTACACTTGAAAAGTGCGAACATAAAAATAATTTCATCAATATTCTCCTTTATAAATTCCGATTTATCTTTTTCTTTCTGAAAATGGGCAATTCCGCAATGGAACTGCCCATATATCTTTAAAATATGCGATTTTTAAGGCTCTGCACCGTTTCAAGCACCATTTGGTGTAAATTTGGTGTATTTGTGTATTTTCAGAGCTTTTTCACAAATGAAGTACATCCCGTTTTGTAAGGTAAAACGGTACTTCTTAATAGAGCTTTGCACCTGCCGGAATATGGTCATCTACCATAAGGAGATGAAGCTTTTCTTCGCCTTCTTCTTCGTGTACTGCACTGAGAAGCATACCACAAGAATCAATGCCCATCATTGCTCTTGGTGGGAGGTTTGTAATAGCGATAAGTGTCTTGCCAACAAGCTCTTCAGGCTCATAGTAAGCGTGAATACCGCTTAAAATGGTTCTGTCTGTGCCTGTTCCGTCATCAAGAGTGAACTGTAAAAGTTTCTTTGACTTCTTAACAGCCTCGCAAGCCTTTACCTTTACGGCTCTGAAATCACACTTGCTAAATGAATCAAAGTCCACAAAATCCTTAAACATCGGCTCAATCTGAACCTTTGAGAAATCAATAACTTCTTCTTTTACTTCTTCCTTTGTTTCAGGTGCTTTTTCAGCTGACTTTTTGCTGCCGCTGTCTAAGCTCTTCATTGTCGGGAACAACAATACATCTCTGATTGCAGGTGAATCTGTAAGGAGCATAACAAGTCTGTCAATACCGTAGCCGATACCGCCTGTTGGTGGCATACCTACTGCAAGTGCATTGAGGAAGTCCTCGTCTGTATGGTTAGCCTCTTCGTCACCGTTTGCAAAAGCCTCTTCCTGCTTAGCAAATCTTTCTCTCTGGTCGATAGGATCGTTAAGCTCAGAGTAAGCATTACACATTTCCCAAGTGTTGATAAAGAGCTCAAATCTCTCTACCTTTTCAGGGTCGTCAGGCTTTTTCTTTGTAAGCGGAGAAATTGCAAGCGGATGATCCATAACGAATGTTGGCTGAATAAGATTCTTTTCGCAGAACTCCTCAAAGAAAAGGTTTACAATGTCGCCCTTTGTATGGCGCTCCTCAAATTCAATATGCTTTTCTCTTGCGAGTGCCTTAGCCTCTTCGTCAGTCTTAACCTCGTCAAAATCAACTCCTGCATATTTTTTAATGCAGTCAACCATTGTAATTCTCTCAAATGGCTTGCCAAAATCGATTTCAATGCCATTATATGTTATTACAGAACTGCCGCATACCTTTTCTGCGAGATATTTGAACATACTCTCTGTAAGGTCCATCATACCGTAGTAGTCGGTGTATGCCTGATAAAGCTCCATAAGTGTAAACTCAGGGTTGTGTCTTGTATCTACGCCCTCGTTACGGAAAACTCGTCCGATTTCGTAAACTTTCTCAAGACCGCCGACAATAAGTCTTTTAAGATAAAGCTCAAGTGAAATTCTAAGCTTTACATCTTCATCAAGTGCGTTGTAGTGTGTTTCAAAAGGTCTTGCAGCCGCACCGCCGGCATTGGCAACGAGCATTGGAGTTTCAACCTCCATAAATCCTCTTTCGTCAAGGAAGTTACGGATTTCCTTGATAATTTTTGACCTCTTAACGAATGTATCCTTAACCTCCGGATTCATAATAAGGTCAACATAACGCTGTCTGTAACGAGTATCTGTATTTGTAAGGCCATGGAATTTTTCAGGGAGAATCTGAAGGCTCTTTGAAAGAAGTGTTACCGAAGATGCGTGAATAGAAATTTCGCCTGTTTTGGTCTTGAACACTTCGCCGCTTATGCCAACAATGTCACCCATATCGTATTTCTTAAAATCTTTATAGCTGTCTTCGCCGATGTTATCTCTTGCAACATACACCTGAATTGTGCCCTTTAAGTCCTGAATATGGCAGAAAGACGCCTTACCCATAACACGCTTTGACATAATTCTGCCTGCCAAAGAAACCGACTTGCCCTCAAGCTCTTCAAAGTTTTCTTTAACATCTGAACTGTGGTGTGTAACATCGTACTGTGTTATTTCAAACGGATTCTTGCCTGCCTCCTGAAGAGCCGCAAGCTTTTCTCGGCGAACCTTTAAAAGGTCACCGAGGTTTTCAGTATTCTGTGACTGATTTTTCTCACTCATTATTTATATTTCCTTTCAACACTGCTTACTTTGAAATCTCTAAAATTTTAAGGCCCTGTGTACCACCGGGAGTTTCAACCTCGACTACATCGCCTACACTTCTGTTCATAAGTGCCTTGCCGATTGGTGATTCATCAGAAATAACGCCCTCTCTCGGGTTAATTCCGTTTGAACCCGAGCCTAAGATTTTAAATGAAAGCTGTCTGCCGTTTGTAACATACTCAACCTTTACAACTGAGGTAAGGTGAACATGCTCGTTTGAAGTGTTGCTCTCATCAATGATAACGGCATTTTTAAGAGTAGCCTCAACAGTAGCAATACGAGCCTCAAGAATAGCCTGCTCGTTTTTAGCGTCATCGTATTCGCTGTTCTCGGAAAGGTCACCGTAAGAACGGGCAACCTTGATTTTCTCTGCAATTTCTTTTCGTTTTTCGGTTTTTAAGAATTCGAGTTCTTCCTCGTATTTTTTAACATCTTCTGCTGTAAGCATAATTTGTTTTGCTGCCATTATACATCGTCCTTTCAATAAGAAAAATGATTTCTTTATAATTCTTACATACTTTTTAATTATAAAATTTTTTCGTGCTATTGTCAAGCAAAATGCAAAATATTGGCAACAAATCGCCCCAACAGAAAAAGGAATACAGACTCCGTTTTTACTTAAATATTTTTAATATCAGTACCTTTTTATCTTAGGCTGTAATTCTTGCCCGTTGTTTTTCTTTTGGCAATGATTTAATTTTCGTCTGCTGATTTTGCGGAATTTTTGTATAGCTTTTCAAACATTGCATACAACGATTTTACTGTTTGTGTAGCGGAAAAATTACTGCACATTGTGGGCACTATTGAGCCGAGCGAATATTGCCTGCCGAGTGAATACAAAGCCGAACAAAAATACTCCGTTTCGAGTTCCTGCGGTTTTATTCGGTCAAAGCCATTTGGCATTTTAAAGTAATATTTATAATAAACCTCGCCTGTCAGCTCTGCCTTTGGTCTGCCGTTTGTCAAAATTAAAGTGTTTTCGTTTGATGAGAATGTTTTTTCAATCGTGTGCGGAGCAATTATCAGGTGGCAATGTTCAAGCTCCTCGGTTCTTTTTGTAACCACCGAGCAAGCGCCCATATTCTCCATAACAAGTTCGTTTTCGTCATAATAAACATCCGGGCAATCCGTAACAACCGTTACATCAGAGGAATATTTCATAACATACGGCAAAAATTCACTTTCACGCCCGTCAAGGTCATAAATTCCGATTTTCAGCTTTTCGGTAAAATCGCACATTGAAAGCAAGTAAATTGCAAGGTTTGTGCAGAGCCTTGCCGAAAAGTCCGAATTTTCAAATCTTTTAAATTTGCTGTCGCTTTCAAATTTAATTTTTGGCGAGCATATTATTCTGTTTTTGCTGTCGCCTATGATTTTTTCGAGCTTTTCAAACCTTGGCTTTCTGCCGTATGAAATGTATGTAATATGCTTGAGGTACACTCCTCTCGCCCGTTTTATCTTCACTACGGCTCTGTCACGCCTGAGCCTGTCTGCCAATCCTTTTATTCCTTTTCTTCGTTCGTGCTTTTTAACAGTCAGTGCCGTAAGCATAAAAAATCCCTCCGCATAACTTTTTATTAAGTATATGCAAAGGGATTGATTTTAATTATTAATTATGACTGAAATTCTGTCATAGGATTGTACTTAACACCGTTAAGTCTTGTTTCAAAGTGGAGATGCGCACCTGTGGAGTGACCGGTTGAGCCGACATAGCCGATAACCTGTCCCTGATATACATGCTGACCCGTATAAACCATAGTTGTGGAGAGATGACCGTAAACAGTCATCTTACCGCCGTCATGAGCAATCATTACATAGTTGCCATAACCGCCGCCGCAACCGCATGAACCTTCTTCTTTACCCCAGTTGTGATAACAACCGTTGTAAGAATCAATTACTACGCCTTCTTTTGCGGCAACAACATCCGCTCCCATAATTCCTGAGTCTGCTATATCAATTGCACCGTGGTTATAAGAGCCTCTGTCCTCGTTCCATTCGGAAGTAAGATAGTAATAGCCCGGGCACGGCCATACAAAACCTGACGGAGAAATGTCAAGGTCACCGTGAATAGTGCCGCTTGATGAACCACCGCTGTTTGAATTATTATTTCTTTCCTGCTCGGCACGCTCAGCTTCAAGTCTTGCCTTTTCAGCGTAATAATTAGAAATAGCCTTTTCTATATCATCACTTTCAAGTGCGCCGTTCTGGATTTCGCTTGTCGCCTTATCGCTTGTCTTATAAAGTCCTGCCAAAAGTTCTTTATTCTCTTCAAGAATTTTGTTAAGCTCCTGCTGGTCGCTTTCAAGGCTTGCCTCTTCTGCCTCGAGTGAATCCATATCCTTTTCAAGTTCTGCCTTTTCTTTAGAAATATTCTCAAGGTCGCCCTTAATTGAATTGATAAGATTATTATCGTAATCAGAGAGTGCCTCTACAAGCTCCATTTTATCAAGAAAATCAGAAAAGCTCTTTGCTCCGAAAATAATTTCAAGGTCAGTTGTATTGCCTGCCATATAAATATTTCTGAGTCTGTTGCGGAGAGTATTCATCTGATTTTCAATGCTCTTATTGGCGTTATCAATAGCTGTCTGCTTGTCCTGAATTTTGCCGTTAAGCTCATTAATGCTCTGATGGCTGAGTTCGATTTTATCATCGAGAACCTGCACCTTGCTTACAAGCGCATTAACATATTCTTCCTGATCTGCAATATTTTCTTTTGTTTTTTCAAGAATTTGCTGATATTTATCGCTCTGAGCCTGAAGTTCCTGTCTTCTGTTCTCAAGTGCGTCAATATCGTTAGGATCAATAGTTGTTGCCTGAGTTTGCTCAGTTGATGCCTCCTGTGCAGCCTGCTCCTCAGCAAATACAGGATAGGCCGAATATGCAAAAATACACATACTTAGAATTGCACAAAGCACTGCTTTGAATCTTTTTTTAGAAATTCGCATTAAATATACTCCTTTGTTATTACCAGCCGAGAATTTCGTTGCCTTCCATCTTGAGATACTTACGCATTGAAATAAAGCTGCCAAATGCGCCAATCAGCATACCTGCAATAATGAAGATACCGCCGACCTGCAAGCAAACATCCGAAAATGGAATTGTAGAAATTTTTACGAATGAATTTACTGCCGACATAACGCCCTCATATACCACATAAAGCACGCCTGTACCGATAACTGCTGAAATAAAACCAAGCACCATACCCTCGACTACAAACGGAAGTCGAACAAAGGCATTGGTAGCGCCGACAGATTTCATAATACTGATTTCAAATCGCCTTGAATACATTGTAGTTCTGATTGTATTTGCAATAATAAACAGAGAAATAATTGTAAGCGCAACAACAATCGCAAGGCTTATGTAGCTTACAAGGTTGCTTATGTCTGTGAGCTTTCGTGCAAGCTCACTGCGGTTATTAATAGAATCCACACCGTCAACCTTTAAAATAGCGTCAATGGTTTGATCATATTTAGACAAATCGTCCATTGCAACTATGTATGCGTCCGGCAACGGGTTATTGTCACCGTTTACATTTTCAAATACCGCCTCGGGAAGTGAATCCTTAAATTCGTTGATTGCGTCTTCCTTTGGATAAAATTTTACAGAAGTAATATTATCAAGCTGCTCAAGGTTTTTGCCAATGTAAACAGCCTCAAGGTCAGATGTTCCGTCCTTAATATAAACGGTTGTTTCATTGGTTTTGCCGACAGACTCAACCTCTTTTTCTATGTTTACAGAAATAAGCTCAGCCGCACCGGTAAGCACAAGACAGCTTACCAAAACGCATATTGAAGCAATACTCATAATTCGGTTGCTCCATATACTTCTGAAGCCTTCCTTAATTAAATAGCCAAAGCCACTCATATTATGTTCCTTTCTTTTCGGTTTGGAACGACAACTTATTCGGCAATCGCATCATTATTTTCTCTATGAAGTGCAATGCCCTCTATTATTTCGTCAATATCCTCATACTCTGCGTCAAATGCAAGCGCAGCCTCAGGATTTTTAGTGTCGCTCTTTACTCTGCCATGGTCAATCACAATTACACGCTTGTTGAACTGTCTTACAAGGTCGTGTTCGTGAGTAACAACAAGCACAGTTGTTCCCATATCGTTAATTTCACTCAAAAGCTGAATAATATCGTGTGACATCTCCGGGTCAACATTACCTGTCGGCTCATCAGCAATAATAATCTCTGGATTATTTACCAAAGCTCTTGCAAGGCTGACACGCTGCTGCTCGCCGCCCGAAAGCTCGCTTGGCTTGTTTTTCATTTTATTTTTAAGTCCGACAAGTTCAAGAATATACGGAACTCTTTTTTTGATTGAGGAGGCGCTCGAACCGATTGCACGCATTGCAAAGGCAACATTATCAAAAACATTCATCTTGTCAATAAGTCTGAAATCCTGAAAAACTATGCCCATGTGGCGGCGAAGATACGGAACTTTTCTGCGGCGCATTTTGGTTATATTAAGATTATTTACAATGATTTCGCCCGATGACGGACTTTCCTCATGCATAATCAGCTTTAAAAACGTACTTTTACCTGCTCCGGACGCACCCACTATAAAAGCAAACTCGCCCTTGTCGATGTGAATAGATACATCGTGAAGCGCATGAGTGCCGTTCGGATAGGTTTTAGATACATTGTTAAAATCTATCATAAATTTCACCTTTATTACAAAATATACATTTATTCTCTATATTTTGCGTTGTATAATACAATTTTTTGTAATATTTTGACAAATCAATTCTAAAAAGTCAAAATGGCCTGCACCCCCGAAAGCCGACAGTGCAGAGCCATATTAAATTCGCTAAAATCAATACTTTGCAGGGCTTGCGTTAAGGTACTTTTTAACCATAAGAGCTACCTTAAATACGATAGCGTCCTCAAACTCACGAAGATCAAGGCCTGTAAGTTTCTTAATTTTTTCAAGTCTGTAAACAAGAGTGTTTCTGTGAACAAAAAGCTTTCTTGATGTTTCAGAAACATTGAGGTTGTTTTCAAAGAAACGCTGAATAGTAAAGAGTGTTTCCTGATCGAGGCTCTCAATAGAACCACGCTTGAAAACTTCCTTTAAGAACATTTCGCAAAGTGTTGTAGGGAGCTGATAAATAAGACGAGCAATACCGAGGTTGTCATAGCTTACGATTGTACGCTCTGTGTCAAATACCTTTGCAACCTCAAGCGCACTCTGTGCCTCCTTGAACGAACGGGCAAGGTCTTTGATGCCTGTTACGGTTGTACCGATACCTACAACGCAGTGAGTGTAGAACTCGCTTGAAAGTGTGTCTGAAATAGAGCTTGCGAGCTTTTCAAGGTCACGACTTTCGGTATCTGCCTTAATTTCCTTAACAAGTGCAATTTCGTACTCATTAATGTTGATAACGAAGTCCTTTGACTTATCGGGGAAAAGATTTTGAATAATATCATATGCAGATACATCTGTTTTTGAAATAATTTTAATGAGAAGGCAAACTCTTGAAACCTCGCTGTTAAAGTGAAGTTCTCTTGCCTTAAGATAGATATCGCCCGGAAGAATGTTATCGAGAATTACATTCTTGATAAAGTTTGAGCGATCGTATTTTTCATCATAATACTGCTTAATGCTTGCAAAAGAAACAGAAAGGAGCTGTGCATACTTCTGAGCATATTCGTCAGTACCCTGAACAAATACAGCGTAATCATACTTAGCGTTGCTGCCAAATGACTTATATGTATAGCCATTGATTACAAAAGGAGCTGTTGAGCTTAATGTTTCTGAGGTTACGCTTTCGTTTACCTCACCGATCTTACCAAGCTCTGAGCAGGCTATAACAACAGAAGTTTCATCAATAACGCCAATTGTTCTGTCGATTGCATCTTTCATCTGGTGAACAATACCCTGGAATAATCTGTTTGACATTTTATTTACCTCTTTTTCTAAGCAAATATTCATATAATTGTAAGCATATTATTCTGGCATATTTCCGCCGACAGCAAAACTGTAAATATACAAGAATCACAAACTGTCTGTAATTTTTTGTACAGCAAGCCTTTTCGGCAAAAATTCTTATAATAAGAGCCTAATGAATTAATATATTTAAAATACAATATATCTCTTATATACATATTACACAAAAACGAAAAAAAAATCAACCTCTATTTTCAAATTTCTTTATTTTTTTTATAGATTTTGCATAATCAGCAAAAGGTTACAAAATTGATAACAATATTAAACAAATTTAACCTTTACTTTTTAGCTAATTACAATAAAAACAAGCAGTGCAAAGTTTTCTACTAAAACACAAAAATGTTCTTGCTAAAGTTGGGTATTTTTACAAATTGCGGTTTAGCTTATTTTCGGTCTGGCAACAAAGTTAAAAAATAACCGACTATCCGCCACGATATTAAAAGTTTAGTAAACCTTTTCAAAGGTTGTGGGTGTGGGCAATGCCCACAAAGGCTGTAAGCTATCGCAAATTATTAACAGCCAAACAGCTTGCCTTTTGGTGGCTTGAACACAATGGCGAAAGCCGCTAAATTTGCAATAGAAACAAGAAAAAATATTCTTATAATTTGTACTGCCATTGCATTGCAATGACGGTACATTATTTTAATCATTCTTGTTTAAATGCTATCGCCTGTTTTTCAAACATTTGTCTTAGCACGCAAACAGCAAAGCTGTTTGCGCCCGATAATTTAATGTAAGGGAAACTTTTATGGACTCTGCCCAAACCCACAACCCTTTAAAAAGGGTTGACCTAAATTTTAAATTTATTAAACTAAGCTTTGTGCGCTAAAGCATTATTTACCACAACTATTGACAAAGAACCTGAAAAGGTTGACCAAACTTTTTAACTTTGGGACGGAGAATTTTGCTTTTGCTATACTTTGTTGCCCGACCGAAAGTCAGCTGAACCATAATTCACCCCACTTTTGGTAAAAAACCACTCTAATTCGTCCTGCTTTTGACAAAATCCAAACAAAAAGGCGGAGCTTTCGCTCCGCCGTAAGTACATATAAAAATCAGTTAATGATTGTACGCTCTGTTTCTTTATCAAAGATGTGGAGCTTATCAAGCTCAAAAGCAACCTTAACGCTGTCGCCAGGATGAGCAGTTGAAGTAGGCTCAACTCTTGCTGTTACAGGGATACCGCCGATATTTACATAGAGGTAAATTTCAGCACCCATAAGCTCTGTAACATCTACATTACATTCAACAACACCGTTGTCGCTTGTGCACTTAGCGAGGAAATCAGGCTCATCGTGAACGTGCTCAGGACGAATACCGAATACTACTTCCTTGCCTACATATGGATCAAGCACGCCGCCCTTAGTTTTCTCTGAAGGAACGATAACCTGATACTTGTCAAAGCAAAGTGCATACTCAGAACCAACCTTCTTGAGTGTTGCGTCAATGAAGTTCATCTGAGGTGAACCGATAAATCCTGCAACGAACATATTGCATGGCATATCGTAGAGGTGCTGAGGAGTATCAACCTGCTGAATGAAACCGTCTTTCATAACAACAATTCTTGTACCCATTGTCATAGCCTCTGTCTGGTCATGAGTTACATAGATAAATGTTGTACCAAGTCTCTGATAGAGCTTAGAAATCTCTGTTCTCATCTGAGCACGAAGCTTAGCATCAAGGTTTGAAAGAGGCTCGTCAAGTAAGAATACCTTAGGATCACGAACGATAGCACGACCGAGAGCAACACGCTGTCTCTGACCACCTGAAAGAGCCTTTGGCTTTCTGTCGAGGTACTGCTCAATACCGAGGATACGAGCTGCCTCTTCAACTCTTCTCTTAATTTCGTCCTTTGGAATCTTGCGGAGCTTAAGACCAAATGCCATATTATCATATACAGTCATATGTGGATAAAGAGCATAGTTCTGGAATACCATTGCGATATCTCTGTCCTTAGGTGCAACATCGTTAGCGAGCATATCGCCAATGTAAAGTTCACCCTTTGAGATATCCTCAAGACCTGCGATCATACGGAGAGTAGTTGACTTACCGCAACCTGATGGTCCTACAAGAATAATAAATTCCTTGTCTGCAATTTCAAGGTTAAAATCTGTTACGGCTGTAACGCCGCCGTCATAGATTTTATAGATGTGTCTTAAAGATACATTTGCCATTTTTATAAACCTCCAATAATCCGATGAAGCAAAAATCTGAAAATCTATATTGAGAAAATACTGTTTTGCTTTATTACACTTAATAATATATCACTTTTGCGCTTTTTTTACTATACTGATTTTGACTAAAATTTTAGTCGTTATTTTATTTATTTCAGCGACCGGTTAAAAAATGCCCCTCTATTTTAGTGCATTTTGCCCATAAAGATTGACATTTTATCTAATTCCGATAACATTTTACACTCTCCTATAGGCAAATTGCTATCCAAATACAAATTACCTATTGATATTCGTTTAAGGTGCACAACATTTTTTCCACATACCGCAAACATTTTCTTTACCTGGTGGAATTTGCCCTCACAAATAGTAACAACAGCCGTTGTTTTGCTCGGATCTTCACCGTCAATCTCAAGTTTTGCCGGCATACAGTGCGTACCGTCGGCAAATACTATACCTTTTTCAAAGGCGCTTATCATTTCATCTGTTATAATTCCGTCAAGACAGGCAATATACTTTTTTTCAATATGCTTTTTAGGCGAAAGCATATTATGGGCAAACTCGCCGTCATTTGTTATAATGAGCAAACCCTCGGTATCCTTGTCAAGCCTGCCTGCCGGAAAAAGTCCGGGGCGCTTAAAATCTTCGGGCAACAGGTCAACAACCGTTTCTGCCCTCTTGTCATTGCTTGCCGAGAGAACACCGCCCGGTTTATTCATCATAATATACACATATTTACTGTATAAAAGAGGTTGTCCGCTTACGGTAATATCATCTGCCACAGCATTTACCTTGTGCTGCGGCTGCTTTATGCACTCACCGTTTACGCACACTGCGCCGTCCTTAATGAGTTTTTGCACATCTTTGCGACTGCCAACATTCTGAGAAACCAGAATTTTATCAAGTCTGTCCATTTTGCCATCCTTTCTGCCTAAATCAAAGGCAGATATTCTTCTCCGTATATACCACTTGCTATGTGACCGCCGATAATGCGGTTTTTATAAACGAGTATCACAGCCTTTTTACCATTATCAATACTATATGTATATCGTTTTGCCGTTTTGCCTGCGTAACTTAGCAAATCAAATCCGCTGCTTTTTTGAATTTCATTATACTCGTCATATACGCTGTTGAAATTTTGCGGAATTACCACTTCGTCAGCTGTTTCCTGCCCTGCCTTTAGCTCAAGCTGTTTAAAAAATCCGAGCCTGTCATCGGCACTGTCTGCTTTTAGAGAATAGATTTTTGAATTTTTTTCAACATTATCCTCCACAGATGTGAAATCTGCATTTATAATTACCAAAAATGCGGTAATTACAGTGAGAACAGCGGTCAATGCAATTATAAATCGTTTCTTTTTTAATCGTAAAACAAACATTTCAAAACCTCCATATACCTTATATATGTATATGAAAGTTTACGGCTTAAATTGCACTAAATTAAATCATAAATTTCAAGCGGAGTGTCGGCAAAAACTTTTCCGCCTGCCTCTATCATTTTGTCAATGTCACCATAGCCGTAATTTGCGCCTACAAAATCAATGCCCGTCTGCACAGCGCCCTTTGTGTCAAAGAAAGTGTCACCGATAATCACCGCATTTTCTCTGTCTTTTTCAAGGGTAGTGCCAAGCGCTTTAAGAGCATACGGAATAAGGTCTTTTTTGTCCTTTCTGTCGCCCTCAAGGTTTGAACCGCAAACGGCATCAAAATACTGAGAAAGTCCGAGAATGTCAATGATCTCCTTTGCAAACTGCTCGTATTTTGACGAACACACCGCAATTTTCTTGCCGTCCGCCTTAATTTTAGCGAGCAATTCTTCAACGCCGTCATAAGCGGTGTTTACAAACTTTCCCTTTGTGTTGTAAATTTCTCTGTAAACCTCAACCCCACGCACACTCTCCTCTTTTGAAAAGTGGCATACATTCAAAAATGTATCAAGGAGCGGCGGGCCTATATATAATGTATAATCACTTAAATCCGGCACAGGCTTTCCCATTTCTTTTATTGCATTTTCAAGGGAATATCTTATACCCTCAGCGCTTTTGCTTATAGTGCCGTCAAGGTCAAAAAGTATGTAATCGTGCTTAACCATTAAACTTTTCATCCGCCTTTTTCTGGAATTTTTCAGCCTTTACGCTCACTCTTGTGTGAGTACCCTTTGCAATTATTCCTTTTGCGTCACTTGCACTTACTTCAAAATTAAAAAATCTTCCGTCATTTTCCTTTAATACAGCCGTTGCGGAAATTTCTGCACCGAGCGGAGTAGGACTTGTGTGTTCTATTGAAATAGCAGTACCCACTGTTGTAAGCTCATCGTTATTTAAAATTTCCTCGCAAAGCTCAAAAGCCGCATTTTCCATAAGAGCCACTACGGCAGGAGTAGCAAGCACTGCAAGTCCGCCGCTGCCCATTGATACTGCAAGCTGTTCTTCTTCTACTTTTATTGATTTTGTAAGAGTTTTTTCTTCCATAATAATCACCTTTCCCTGTTGTCTATCACGAAAAATTGTGATATACTTATTATTATGATACAATAAAAATATTGATTAGGCAAGTATGCCAATTAATTTTTGAGGAGTAAAAGATAATGAAATTAGGCATTGTAGGTTTACCTAATGTTGGTAAAAGCACACTTTTTAACGCAATCACAAACGCAGGCGCTCAGAGTGCAAACTATCCGTTCTGCACAATCGAGCCGAATGTCGGTGTTGTAGCAGTTCCCGATAAGCGTCTTGACAAATTAGCAGAAATGTATGACCCGGACAAATACACCCCTGCATCAATCGAATTTGTTGATATTGCAGGCCTTGTAAAGGGTGCGTCAAAGGGCGAGGGCCTTGGCAACAAGTTCCTTTCAAACATTCGTGAGTGTGACGCAATCGTTCATGTTGTTCGTTGCTTTGAAAATGATGACATTATTCATGTAGAGGGTTCTATTGACCCTGCAAGAGATATTGAAACTATCAATCTTGAGCTTATTTTGTCTGATGTTGAAATGCTTGAGCGTAAAATTGACAGAACACAAAAGATGCTCAAGGGCGACAAAAAATATCAGAAAGACATTGATTTTTACAAACGAGTTCTTGAGGCACTTGAGGCAGGCAAGCCTGCACGAAGTGTAGAGTGTGACGATGACGAGGCACTTTTGCTCTCTGATGTGGCATTGCTCACAACAAAGCCTGTAATTTATGCGGCAAATATGAGCGAGGACGATTTTGCAAACGGACTTGACTCCAACGAGGGCTACAAGGCAGTTCAGAAGATTGCCGCCGAGGAAAAGGCAGGCGTTCTCCCTATTTGCGCTGAAATTGAGGCAGAAATCGTAGAAATGGATAAGGAAGAAAAAGAGCTTTTCCTTTCCGATATGGGACTTGAGCAGAGCGGTCTTGACAGACTTATCAGCGAGTGCTACTCACTCCTCGGTCTTATCTCTTACCTTACAGCAGGCAAGCAGGAAGTAAGAGCATGGACAATCAAAAAAGGCACGAAAGCTCCACAAGCGGCAGGTAAAATTCACACAGACTTTGAGCGTGGATTTATTCGTGCCGAAGTTATTGCATATGATGACCTTATCGCCTGCGGCAGTATGACAGCGGCAAAAGAAAAAGGTCTTGTACGCAGTGAGGGCAAGGAATATGTGATGAAAGACGGAGATGTTGTTCTCTTCAGATTCAATGTATAATTGCTTATTAAAATAAAAATTCAGCCACCGTTTTTGCGGTGGCTTTGTTGTAGGTGAAAAAATGGAAATCAATAAAGATTATATTTGGAATTATCTGAAAAAATCCGAATTACCCATTATTCTTTACGGAATGGGTGACGGAGCCGACAAGGTACTTACCGCCTTTGAAAAATACGGCATCAAAGCAAGCGGCGTTATGGCGAGCGATGACTTTGTGCGTGGGCAAAGTTTTCACGAATTTACCGTAAAAAAGTTGAGTGATATAGAAAAAGAATATCCCGATTTTATTATTGCTCTCTGCTTTGCCACACAACTGCCCGATGTAATGCAAAATATTTTTGAAATTGCCAAAAAGCATAAAGTGATAGTTCCGAGTGTGCCGGCATTCGGCGAGCTTTTGTTTGACGAGAAATTTATAAGTGATAACAACGATAGCATAAAAAGCGCTCGAAATTTGCTTGCCGATGATTTATCAAAAAAAGTTTTTGACAATATTCTTGAATTTTACAAAACAGGCGAGCTTACCCTGCTCGATGACATTACTACCGACAAAGACGAAGCTTTTTCTCTCCTTTCCCTCGGCGAAAGCGAAACCTATGTTGACCTTGGTGCATACAACGGCGATACCATTGACGAGTTTTTGCATTACACAAACGGAAAATACAAGCACATAACCGCACTTGAGCCAAACGCAAAGAATTACAGCAAATTACAGCTGCATTGCGCAGATATGAAAAACCTTGAGCTTTGGCAGCTTGGAGCATACAGTCACAACACAACGCTTTGCTTTAACAACAAAGCAGGCAGAAACAGTGCAATAGTCAGCGAGAGCAGCACCAAAACACCCGTTGCCGCCGTTGACACAATTTTGTGCGGCAGAGCCGCCACCTATGTTAAGGCTGATGTTGAGGGTGCTGACTTTGAAACAATTTTGGGTATGAAAAATACGCTGAAAATGTTTAAGCCAAAGCTCAACTTTTCAGCGTATCATAGATTTGAAGATATTTTCAGACTGCCGCTTTTGATTTCAGGAATAAACCCCGAATACAAAATATATCTGCGGCATCACCCATACATTCCTGCGTGGGATACTAATCTCTATTGCATTTAATTATTTTTTGAAGAACCAAATTCATTTAATATATCATCGATTTCGCTTTCATCGGCTACTTTGTCGGTGGAAGCGTATTTGCTGTAATCAAAATCATCGTCATCATCATTTAAATCGTATGTTGTTTCAACAGCTTTCGGTGCTTCTGCCTCAGCAGCCTTCTCGTTTACAAATTCTTCGTTTCTGCGCTTTGCCTCAAGCAATCTTTCTTCAGCCTCTGCCTCTGCCTCTGCCTCTGCCTTTTTGCGCTTGTCGCCAAAAGCAATGTCGCCTACAAACAAACCGAAAATGCCCGAAATAAGGTAAGCTACCAAAAGAATTATATTGGTAAGCTGAAAACCGCCGTTGTAAATAAGCATACTTGGAATAAACACAACAGGAGCTATAAGTGTAAACAAAAAGTCCATTCCGTACTTTGAACAATACATTGCAGCGCACACTATTGCAGTTGCCGGGAAAATAAAGTAATATGCCACTGTTGAAAATCCCTGCATTGACTTTGAAATAAAAATAATAGGAACAAGCAAATAAACCAAAAGGATTACCACACCATATGGCAAATATTTTTTAACTAAACCGTTCATAATAACCTCCGAAATAATATATTATAATACTCATACTATTATAACTAAATTTCATAAAAAATCAAGAAGATATGCAATATTTGTTGCTTTGCATTAAAAAACGAGGCTTAAACTAAGCCCCGTTTTTATTTTTCGTAAATTACTTGAGTCCTTCAGTAATTTCTTCGTTATAATCAGCCTTCTGTGCAACTACCAAATCATTATACATAGCCGACTTATCTGTGTAACCCTTTACAGAACTAAAGTAAGAATACTTGAGTGTTGTTTCACCCTCAATTGACGCATACTTTGTATCTACATACTGAGTTCCGTCAGCGTACTCTATAATGTCAGCGTATCTTACAGGGAAATAAACAGTAGTTTCATCAAACTGCTTTTTCTCCTCGTTGCTCTTCACCTTGCCGCTGTAAATAACATAAACCTGATTTGTACCGTTAAAGCTCCATGAATTATCAACTTTTTCTGTAAGGAAATATGTGCCCTCAAATTTAAGATCCGACACACCTATATATTTGCTGTCGCTTGCAAAATATGAATTAATAACATCTTCTGTCTGCTTTTTCATAGTAGACATAGTATCGTCTGAAATATCAGCTGCCTTATCAATATATTTGTCTACATCAGAGCAGGTATAATCTTTAGATGTAGCTGTAAATGCGTAACCGTAGTCTTCAACAAAATATTCCGGGTTATTAGATACAGTAACAGTAACTGTATCGCCTGCTTTTATACCGTAGCTCTTGTTTAAATCGAAATAGATATTTGAGTAAACATCGTCAGTTTTTGTTTTAACAACCTCAGCGCTTATATTAGGTGAAGTACCTGTAAAGTCAACTCTAATGCCATCAAATGGGTCTATTTTTTTAACCTCTTTAAGTCCCTCAACAGTGTATTCTGTCGGTTCGCCTACATATTCGATTTTGAATTTTGCGGCTGCCTCATTATCAAATTCAAAACTTACAGTAACAGTGTCGCCGTTTGAAAGCTCGCTGTTTTTGTCAAGGCTGTAATCAAGGCTGTCTATCATATCATAGTAGTAAGACAATAAATTGTTTGCACCCTCTGACATATAAACCCTTTTAAATGAAGATGATGCTTTCTGCAAATCCTCAAAATATTTATCAGAATCAAAATCAATAGACGCTCTGCCATATGTATCGTAGCCGTCATATTCAATATTAATATAATCGTTAAGGTTAATTTTTGTTTTGTGATTTACCACAAGAACAGCAGCTACAACTATGATAGCAACCAAAGCACACGCACCGCCGATAATACCAATAAGCATCTTTTTATTTTTCGGCTTTTTAGGCTGCATAGCAGGAGCGTAATTCATATTTTGCTGTGTGTAATTCTGAGCCTGAAAGTTTGGCTGAGGCACTGCATTGTTTGCCTGAGGTACTGTATTATTCTGCTGAGGCTCTGTGTTCTGCTGATTCTGAACAGGCTGAGTAAACTGAGCCTGCCGATTTGAATTTTCTTCAGTCTTTGGCTGCGCTGCCTGAACATTTGTTCCGCAAAAAATACAGAATTTGCTGTCATCGTTAATTTCTTTCTTACAATTAGGGCAATTCATTTCATATCCACCTTCCTATTATTAAAAAATATTAAAAAATGTGTTATTCACATTTTCATCACATAAAATTATACTATTGTAAACAAAAAAAGTCAACAACAATTCAAAATAACCGATAGCAAAATACTAACAAATATTTATCTTTTCAAGTGAAACACATATATTGTAATTCTACAAAAATGCTAATAATAATTCTTTTAAATTATTGACAACAAATACAAAATAAATTAAAATAAATATGTATGGAATTTTATGTTCCGCTGATATAATTTTTAGAAATTGGGGTGAAAAATTAATGGACGCAGACGGTAATAAAGGCGCAGTACCTGGGCGAAGTTGTAACAGACAAAATGGCCGCAGCTGCGTTCGTTTTTTGTCGCTCATAAAATAAACTGAATATGGTGCTCGTCTTTACTCCCTAAAAGACTAAAGGAGGAAAGATGATGGAAACAGTTAAGGTTGGAATAACCGAAACCATAAGAGTGCTGCTTGAAGAAAAAAAGTTCAACACTCTGAGAGATATTCTTGTAACCCTCAAGCCATATGATATTGCTACTATTTTTGAAGAGCTCCAGGACGAAAAAACTCCGCTGCTTTTCAGAATACTGCCAAAGGAACTTGCAGCCGAAACATTTGTAGAAATGGATGACGAAACTCAAAAACTTCTTATTCACGGATTCAGCGATACCGAGCTTAAAGAGGTTGTAGATGAGCTTTTTATTGACGATGTGGTAGACATTGTCGAGGAAATGCCGGCAAATGTTGTAAAGCGAATTTTAAAGCAGGCAGACAAGGATACAAGAAAAACTATTAACGAACTGCTTAAATACCCGGAGGACAGCGCAGGCTCGATTATGACAACGGAGTACATTGTGCTCCGTCCCGAAATGACAGCCGAGCAGTCGATTAAACGAATCAGACGAACAGGTGTAGACAAGGAAACCATTTACATTTGTTATGTTACAGATGATAACTCTAAACTGATTGGCATTACAAGTGTTAAGGACTTGCTTTTATCTGACGATGATGTTATTGTGTCAGAAATTATGGAAGAAAATGTAATTTGCGTAAATACCCTTGATGACCAGGAAAAGGTTGCGCAGATGTTCTCTAACTACAACTTCCTTGCGCTCCCTGTTGTAGATACCGAAAGCAGACTTGTCGGCATTGTAACCATTGATGACGCTATTGATGTATTGCAGGAAGAGGCAACCGAGGATATTGAAAAAATGGCTGCCGTAATGCCTTCCGACAAACCGTATATGAAAACAAGCGTTTTCGGAATTTACAAAAAGCGTATTCCATGGCTGCTTGTGCTTATGCTTTCAGCCACATTCACAAGTGCCATTATCTCAAGTTTTGAATCGGCGCTTGCAAGCGTAATTGTACTTTCGTCATTCATACCAATGATTACAGGTACAGGCGGTAACGCAGGTTCGCAGGCATCGGTATCTGTTATTCGTGCATTGTCGCTTGGCGAAATCAAGTTTAACAACGCATTTAAAGTATTGTGGAAAGAATTCAGGGTATCTATTCTTTGTGGTGCCACACTTGCCGCCGCAAACTTTATAAAGCTGATGATATTTGATTTAAACGGAAAAGAAAATGCCTTTTTCATAGGACTTGTAGTGTCGCTTACACTCATCGGTACTATTATAATGGCAAAACTCATAGGTTCATTTTTGCCTATGGTTGCACACAAAATCGGTGCTGACCCTGCCGTAATGGCATCTCCGCTCATCACCACAATTTGTGACGCACTTTCGCTTTTAATTTACTTTGGAATTGCAACCGCAGTTCTGCATATTTAAAGATTTATAAAAACAGGTCATATCTGCTGTATCTGCAGATATGACCTTTAGTTTTGGTTATAATGAGAATTATGGATTTAAAACAAAGGTTCTTTATTAAAAGTTGGGTAAATTATGGTTAAACCGATTTTTGGTCGGGCAACAAAGTAAAGCAAAACTCTCCGTCCCGAAATTAAAAAGTTTGACCTAAATTTTAAATTTATAAAACTAAACTTTGTATGCTAAATCATTATTTATTAATGCTACCTAACATTTAGAATAGAACCAACACAACAAGCAGAAAGTATTTATTTTCTGTATCCGATTGCCCGACTAAAAGTTAGTTAAACCAAAACTTGTCCTGACTTTTTACAAAAATATTAAGCCTTGCAGATTTTGAACTGCAAGGCTTTTTGTATTCTTTATAAATTATTATTTATAAAATATTCACTTGTTCCTCGGCGAGCGGCTCTAAGGCTTCCGACTTTTTGCCGAATGAAAATACTTTTACCTCTTTATACCACATACAGCAAACCGTCGATACGGTGAGCGGCAAAAATCCCCACCATATGCTTTCTCTTGCCCAGAAAATCTCGGTTACGCTGGCAAGTGCAACTCCGATGTGGAAAAACAGCAAGGTCATTCCGAAAAACTGCGCCTTGTGTTTCATTTTTATGTCGCCGTCTATGAGATAAGATGTAAGCGAGGTTACGGTTTGTCTTATATTATTGGTTGAAAAAATTGTTGAACTGCCATAGCCTGCGTCACCTGCATAGGCGTTCCATTGAATAGGTGCGGCAAAGAACAGCGGCAGCATTGCAAGGTACGCATTTTCCACAAAATTAAGCACACTCACAAGCACAAAGGCAGCCGAGGTTAAGCAAAGGCTTATTATTCTTGTGTCGAGCTTTACAAACTTATGGAGCAACACATAGGTCACATTGCCGCAGGCATACACGAAAGCGGCAAGCAGCATATAAACAAGCAGAGAATGTTCGGGCTCAAATAAGTTATGCACAATGTGTATCATATTTGAGGTTTGCGATGATGCCAGCAAATCACAATGATTTATGATTGCATATGCTCCCATAAAGCCGCCGATTGAGCTTACGCAAAAATGCAGCCATGCTTCTTTTTTAATGCTTTTCTCCACGAATATCGCCCTTTTATAAATTTATCGGTCATAATTATACCACAATTACCGCCAAAATTCAATTATAAAAGCGCTGATAAGAAAGGGGTTTTCAGCTGTCTTTTTGTGTATCGTCAATTAATCTGCCTTTGTCAACATTTGGCTTTATAAAATTATCAAAAGAATACTCCGCAAGTATTTGCGAGCCTTTTGGGGTATTCTTTTGCCTGCCGAGCACCTGACTTAATTTTATTTTTCGCTCCGCCCACATTTTGCCGTCTGTTGCGTCATTGAGCATTACAGGCTGAACATTGTCCATTGTGCGGGCAAATTTTGCCTCGGGTGTTTCGGCATTTTCAAATTCTATCCAAAGTCCTTTCAGCTTTTCGTACTGGTCATCGGGCAAAAGTCCGAAAATTCTTTCAGCCGCTTTCAATTCCCTTTCGTGCTGAGTTTTCTTGCCCTCTTCGTCATAGCAGTAGGTGTCGCCTGCGTCAATTTCTACAATATCATGCAGTAAAAGCATTGTTACGGTTTTTAAAACATCTATTTTCTCGTTTGAATACTCGCTCAAAAGCACTGTCATAAGCGCCATATGCCAAGCGTGCTCCGCATCATTTTCCTTGCGCTCTCCGCCTGTAAGCAAGGTTTGCCTTTGTATAAACTTTTCCTTGTCGATCTCTTTTATAAAGTCAAATTGCTTTTTCAGTCTTTCGTCCATAGTTACCTCAGCTCACAACATTCTTAGGAGTGCCGTTTATAAATGAACGGATATTGTCTGCAACAATATTCATTAATCTTTCTCTGGTTTCAACAGGCGCCCACGCAATGTGTGGAGTTATAATGCAGTTTTTCGCCTGCATTAATATACAGTCCTCCTCCATTGGCTCAACAACTAAGGTATCAACTGCCGCACCGCCGATTTCATCATTCTGCAAGGCGTTGTAAAGGTCATTTTCCACCATTACACCGCCCCTTGCGGTATTTACAAACAAGGCATTATTTTTCATTTTTCTAAACTGTTCTTTGCCAAACATTTTATCGGAGTCACTGTTAAGCGGACAGTGAACAGTTACAATGTCACTTTTCTCAAGCAATTCATCAAAGCTCACAAACTCCACTCCGTCAGCCTGCTTTTTAGAGCGATTGTACGCAATCACATTCATTTCAAAAGCCTGCGCAATTTTTGCAACGGCGCTTCCGATACTGCCAAAGCCTACTATTCCAATCGTTTTGCCTGCAAGCTCATTGAGCGGATACACAAACGGCGAAAAAGTTTTGCTCCTTTTCCACTTTCCGTCAGCAACAAATTTTGCATACTCTCTCACCTTACTGTAATGCTCCAAAATAAGCGCAAAAGTATGCTGAGCAACGGCATTTGTGGAATATGAGCCTGCGTTGCAAACCGTAATTCCGTTTTTTCTGCAATACTCAATATCAATATTGTTATAGCCTGTGGCAAAAAGTCCTATATATTTTAAATTCCTTGCAAGTCTTAGTGAACCCTCGTCAAGTCGGGTTTTATTGCAGATAACCATATCTGCGTCTGCAATTTTTTCCGCAACTTCGTCATATTTTAACAGTCCGTACTGCACAACCTCGCCGAACTGAGAAAGTCTGTCGGCAGGTACAAGGTCATCGACAACGGTCTGTGCGTCAGTCAAAACAATTTTCATACTATTACCTCCAATTAAGCCTATAAATCTAATTTTATTATACACAATTTTTTTAATCTTGCAATCGTTTGTCAAAAAATGTATAATTATAGTGTTTGGAGGAATTATGATGTATAAAAATATTTTATTTGATGTTGACGGCACACTTTTGCCGATGGATGTTCACGAATTTGTTAAATATTATTTCGGCTCGCTCTGCGAAAAAATGATACCCGTACTTAAAATTGAGCCAAAGGCTCTTACCGATTCTATAATGGCAGGACTTGGCGCAATGTCAAAAAATGATGGTTCTGCGCTTAACAGAGATGTGTTTTGGAAAGCCGCCGCAAAAGTAAGCGGCGTTGACCTTATTAAATACGAAGATATGTTTACCGATTATTATAATAATGAATTTGTCGCCGCAAAGACCGCAACCTTCGTTAATCCTTATGCAAAAAAATGTGTTGATTTTGCAAAAGAAAACGGATACAAAGTAATTGCCGCAACAAACCCGATTTTTCCTAAGTCGGCTACATATAAAAGACTTGAATGGGCAGGACTTAATCCCGATGATTTTGAATATATTACCGTTTATGACAACTCGTCAAGCTGTAAACCCAATCTTCTGTATTTTAAAGATTTATGCGAAAAATGCGGCATTTCTCCAAAAGAAAGCCTTATGGTCGGCAATGATGTTGACGAAGATTTGTGCTCCGCCGAACTCGGTTTTGACACATTTTTAATTACCGACTGCATTATAAACCGTAATGATAAGGATTATTCATCATACAAAAACGGAAGTTTTGAAGATTTTTTTAATTACCTTACTTCACTTGCTAAGAAATAATTTTTTCTGCAACACAATAAAACAAAATTTTTACTCCATAGCTATTATTATATAGTTATGGAGTTTTTATTTGCCTTTAATCGGGCAAAATAGCGAGCTGAATTTTCAGCAAAAAGGATGTTTAAAATGCTCAAAACAAAATTTGAAAACAATGTGCTGACTGCGTTCATTGAGGGCGAGCTTGACCATGACTCAGCCGCAAGAATACGCACAAAGCTTGACGGAATCTGCGAATCTATCAAGCCAAAGCTGCTTTGCCTTGATTTTTCGGGAGTATCATTTATGGACAGCTCCGGAATCGGATTGGTGCTCGGCAGATACCGCCAAATGAAATTACTCGGAGGCGCTGTGCGTGTAGTCAATATACCTGAAAATATGTATAGGCTCTTTGCACTTTCGGGACTTGAAGGATTGGGGGTGCTGAGATGAATTTAATTAACGAAATGAGCCTTAGCTTTCCGTCAAAGAGCAGTAACGAGGCTTTTGCCCGAAGTGCGGTATCAGCCTTTATTATCGGTCTTGACCCAACCGTTGCCGAGCTTTCAGACATAAAAACCGCCGTTTCAGAGGCTGTTACAAACTGCATTGTGCATGGCTACCGCAGAGAAAGCGGAACAGTTTACATAAGCGGAAAAATTTACGAAAACAACAAGGTTGTCATAAAAATTCGTGACAAGGGCTGTGGCATTGCGGATATTGAAAAGGCAATGGAACCGCTCTTTACCACCGCTCCCGAAGAAGACAGAGCAGGTCTTGGCTTTGCGGTTATGCAGAGTTTTTGCGACAAAGTAAAAGTCAAATCCACTGTCGGCAAAGGCACTACCGTTACGCTTGAAAAGGTAATTTCATCGGACAGATTTCTTGCACGAGGTCGGTAAGCGGTATGTCGGAAAGCAGTGATAATATTATCGGGAACAAAAACGAAATTGCACAAAAGCATATGGGACTTGTTCACTCCTGCTGTAAGCATTTTGCAGGCAAAGGAGTGGAATATGAGGAACTTTTTTCGGCAGGCTGTCTTGGACTTGCAAAGGCTGTTGAGCGGTTTGACGAAAGCCGAGGGCTTAAATTTTCTACCTATGCCGTACCTGTTATTTTAGGAGAAATAAAGCATATATTTCGTGACGGCGGCTCTGTACGGGTTAGTCGCACCCTTAAAGAGCTAACGCTAAAAATTTGCAAACTTAACAGCGAGTACGAAAAAGAAAACGGCAGAGAAATGAGTATAACCGAGCTTTCCAAAGCACTTAATGTAAGCGAAGATAAAATTTGCGAGGCGCTTGCGGCAGGCTGTTCCCCACTCTCCCTCAATGCCGACTATGACGATGACGGAAATTCCCGAATAGACATACCTGTAAGCGACAAACAAGAGGAGATTACAGAAAGGCTGAGCCTAAAAAAAGCAATAGCCGAGCTTGATGAGCGTGACAGGCAGATTATACATCTGCGCTATTTTCAAAATAAAACCCAGTCCCAAACCGCTGACCGACTTGCAATGACGCAGGTGCAGGTCAGCCGCAGAGAACGCAAAATTCTCGCAATTATTCGAGAAAAAATGAGTGTTTAACTCTGCAAACTGTCTTGTAAATTGTAATAAAAATCCCGACAGGAACTAAAGCTTGACGCTCTCCCCTGTCGGGATTTTATTCAGGAATTTTCCTCTTATCCGAGTTAAAATTTTATCAGAAAATTATTCAACATTTACTTTTGACTTCTTTTCCTTTGAATAAATAATCTCTCCGTAGATTGCAGGTATTATTGCGCTTGCAAGAATAATTATAAGCGAAATGAAGAACAGAACATTTGCAATACCTGTCGCAAACAGTGAAATCACACCTAAAAATACCACTGTAATTCCGCCGATAACTCCAAGGTATGCCGCAAAGCGGTGAACCTTTTTCCATACTGTTTTACTGCGCAGCGTTGCACGGGTTTTAAAGCCTAAGGTGGAATTCTGCTTGATTTTCGGCATCAGGTTATTTATAAAAGCAAACATACAGCCCATTGTAATACTGATAAGCGGGAAAAACAGATTGCCCATATTTGACGCATTTTGCAACACCATTACCTGCATTACCCAGAAAATGACAAGTAAAAACACAAATATTGCACCGATACATCTCTCGGCATATTTTTTGTAGGATTTATAGCTTTCGTCATTTTCTTTTATTGCTGCATAAATTGCAAATGCAATCGAAAATACTACAAGAATACACGGAACAAGCAAAAGCGCCCCTTTTGAAGCGTAAGCGTCTGCATTTCCGTTCACTCCAAAATGCGAGGGCAGAACCTTGTTTGGATTAACAGCGATAAAAGCAGCTGTTACTGCGGTGTTGATTAACGATAAAATTAATAAAATAAACTTTTTCATACTATTTTTCCTCTCTTCCTGTCAGGTCTGAAAGCGTTCTGAGCATATCCTCAATTACGCTTGTTCTCAGCGAATAAATAACATTCTGACCGATTTTTTCCGAGTCCACAAGGTCTGCCTGCTTCAAAATACTAAGGTGATTGCTTATAGACGGCTTTGTCATATTAAATTCAGCGGCAATCTCCCCTGCGTTAAGGCTTTTATTTTTAAGTAATTCAAGAATTTTCCGCCTTGTGGGATCAGCCAGTGCTTTCCACACATCTCCCATAAAATCACTCCTGTTGATTTATTAGTTATTTAGTTAATTGTCTAATTAACTAATTGAATTATATGCTAAAGCGTTACGGTTGTCAATATGTTTTTATAAAAAATTCCCAAAAAAGAGCAGTCCAAAATGAACTGCTCATGGTTTTAGTTTAATGCGGATATTTTTCAAGCAAGTCCTGTAAATCGTACGGAGTTGCCTGATATACATAATAGTTAAGCCAATTTGTAAAAAGCAATGTTGCGTTACTTCTCCACACCATTGGCGGTGTGAGTGACGCATCGTCATTCGGAAAATAGTTGTACGGAATTTTCGGATTGATGCCCTTGTTTTCATCACGATAATACTCGCTTGCAAGGGTATCTCTGTCGTACTCGGCGTGTCCCATTACAAACACCTGTCTGCCCGACTTATTTGTAACTATTGCCACGCCTGCAAGCTCTGACACTGCAAGGATTTCGAGTGCGCTGTTTCTGCGTATATCGTCCTCCCTCACGCCCGTATATCTTGAGTGCGGAATACAGAAAGTATCGTCAAATCCACGCATAAGCGGATGATGCGGATCTAATATTGTATGATTGTAAATACCGCTGAGCTTTTCCTTTAGCTTATGCTTTTGAATACCGTAGTGATAGTAAAGTCCTGCCTGTGCTCCCCAGCAAATATGGAGTGTAGAATAAACATTATGCTTTGACCATTCCATAATCTTGCAAAGCTCGTCCCAATAGTCAACATCTTCAAACTCAAGCTGTTCAACCGGTGCGCCTGTAATTATCATACCGTCAAAGGTTTCGTTTTTTATTTGGTCAAAGGTTTTGTAAAAGGTAGTAAGGTGATGAGGTGAGGTGTTTTTTGAAGTGTGTGATGCCATCTGCAAAAGCTCAATATCAACTTGTAGCGGACTGTTGCCCAAAAGCCTTAAAAGCTGGGTTTCTGTGGTAATTTTTGTTGGCATCAGATTTAAAATAATGATTTTCAGCGGACGAATGTCCTGCTTTATCGCTATTTCATTTGGCATAACAAAAATATTCTCAGACTCAAGCACCTTTATTGCAGGCAAATTGCTCTGAACCTTAATAGGCATAGCCTCAGCACCTCCTTATACATTTCAAATAAATTATTTTAATTAATACTGCTTGCCCCAATAAACCTGATGCTTAGCAGGCTTGCCGCAGCATACGCAAACATCGCTGATGTGCTCCTCAACAAAAGGAATACAACGGCTCTTAACACCGCCTGTTGCGTCCTTGAGCTTTTCCTCACAAGCGCTGTCGCCGCACCACATAGCCTTAATAAAGCCGGGGTGATTCTTGGCAATGTCAAGAAATTCATCATAGTTTGTGGCTGTAAATGTTTTTTCTTCTGTATTCTTGCGTGCTCTTTCGTACATATCGTTGTGAATTGTATCAAGAAGCTCTGCAATGTAATCTGAAAGTCCCTCAAGCGGTACAAAATACTTCTCACGGGTATCTCTTCTTACAACTACGCACTGACCCTTTTCTATATCCTTAGGGCCAATCTCAACTCTTACAGGCACGCCTTTCATCTCATACTCTGCAAACTTCCAGCCCGGAGCGTGGTCGCTGTCGTCAAGTTTAGTTCTGAAACGCTTTGTAAGCTCTGCCTTAAGTTCGTAAGCCTTATCAAGTACACCTTCCTTATGCTGTGCAACAGGAATAATTACAACCTGTACAGGTGAAATTCTCGGTGGGAGCACAAGACCGTCATCATCGCTGTGAACCATAATGATAGCGCCGATCATTCTTGTTGACACACCCCATGATGTCTGGTGCGGATAATGCTGCTTATTGTCTTTACCTGTAAATGTAATGCCAAAGCTCTTTGCAAAGCCGTCACCAAAGTAGTGTGATGTACCGCCCTGGAGAGCAACACCGTTGTGCATCATCGGCTCAATTGTATAGGTTTCTTCTGCACCGGCAAACTTTTCTTTCTCTGTCTTTCTGCCGATTACAGCCGGAATAGCAAGAGTTTCTTTATAGAATGACTCGTAAACATGGAGCATACGGAGTGTTTCTTCCTTTGCCTCCTCTGCTGTTTCGTGCATTGTGTGACCCTCCTGCCAGAGGAACTCGGATGTTCTGAGGAACGGACGGGTTGTTTTTTCCCATCTTACAACACTGCACCACTGATTGTAGAGCTTTGGAAGATCTCTGTATGTGTTGATAATCTTCTGATAATGCTCGCAAAAAAGTGTTTCTGATGTAGGACGAACGCAAAGGCGCTCGTTGAGCTTTTCACTGCCGCCTACTGTTACCCATGCACATTCGGGAGCAAAGCCCTCAACATGGTCTTTTTCCTTCTGCAAAAGGCTTTCTGGAATAAACATAGGCATATATACATTTTCGTGACCTGTTTCTTTAAATCTCTTGTCGAGGTCAGCCTGAATATTCTCCCAAATAGCATAACCATATGGGCGGATAACCATACATCCCTTAACGCCTGAATAATCAACAAGTTCTGCTTTTTTTACAATATCGGTATACCATTTTGCAAAGTCTTCATCTCTGCTTGTAATAGCTTCAACCATTTTTTTGTTGTTTGCCATTTCAATTCCTCCATATAAAGAAATATTCGTGTATCATAACATTTCTATTATACTATAATTTAATTATTTTGCAAGTACCGACATTATTTTTATTGCAAAAAGTAAAAGAGGTCAGACAACCGTCTGACCTCAGATTTTTTAATTCAATTATGAATTTGCCTCAATGTAAGAAACAAGTGAGCCAACAGTCTTGATGTTCTCGATTTCATCATCAGGAACTTCTACGCCGAACTCGTCTTCGATTGACATAAGTAAATCTACTACATCAAGTGAATCAGCGCCGAGATCTTCCTGTAAATCTGTATCAGCTGTTACCTTATCTTCTTCAACATCGAACTGCTCAGCAAGAATTGCCTTAACTTTTTCCAATACCATTGGAATTCCTCCCATAATAAAAAAATATTTAATGTATCCATTGTAATTATGGACAAAAGTACATATTTTATGCTACAATGGAATAAGCAATCGAGTAATCGTTTTGCTTCTTAGATTATATTATTGTTTATTTATTCTTTTGTCAATAGAATTTTAAAATTTTTCTATTTTTACCAAAAATTTTTTCAGGGGGTATATTTTTATGAGTACTAAAAAATATGCAGTAATAGGTCATCCTATCGGACATACTATGTCACCTTTTATACATACAAAATTGTTTGAGCTTGCAGGAATCGACGCCGTTTATACAAAACTTGATGTTGCTCCCGAAAGCCTCGGATATGAATATGACCACATTTTATCTAAATTGAGCGGCTATAACATTACAATTCCTCACAAGCAGAATATTATTCAGTATCTTGATGAAATTGATGAAAAAGCAAATATGTACGGCAGTGTAAATACCGTTGACAACAAAAACTATACCTCAAAGGGCTACACAACAGATCCTGACGGATTTTTAAAGGCGCTTGACGCCGCAAAAATAACACTTGGCGGCAGAGTTGTAATTCTTGGCTGTGGCGGTGTTGCACGCACAATGGCTTATGAGGTTGTACTTAAAAATATTCCGGTTCTTTTTGCTACAAGACCCGAAGATGTTGAGATTGCTGAAAATCTTTGCAACGAAATCAAAAGCACGGTTATCGGCTCTCAGCCGTCACACTGCCTTATCAGCGAGCTTAGCGGCGACATTGATGTGCTTATCAACGCAACACCTATCGGAATGTTTCCAAAGGTAGAAAATCAGCCTGTAAGCGATGAGGTAATCGCAAAATGCAAAAATGTTTTTGACGCAGTTTACAATCCTCTTGAAACCGTACTTATTCAGAAAGCAAAGGCTAACGGCTCAAACGCTGTCGGCGGTATGTCAATGCTTGTATGGCAGGCTGTTGTTTCTCACGAAATATGGGACGGCTCTGTTTATGACCCTGCCGAAATCGAAAAAATCTGCATTGCCGCTTCCAACGAATTAAAGAACAGATAATTTTGGAGGATTTTAAGTGAATAATATAGTTTTATGCGGCTTTATGGGTTGCGGCAAAACAACTGTCGGCAGAAACCTTGCCCGCAAAGCAGGTAGAAAATTTATAGATATGGATTTATACATTGAGGAAAAGGCGGGAATGAAAATTTCCGAAATCTTTGAAAAATTCGGTGAAAGCCGTTTCAGAGATATGGAGCACGAGGCTTGCCTTGAGCTTGCCGATACCGAGGGTCTTGTAATCGCATCGGGCGGCGGCGCATTTACTTTTCAGCGCAACATAGACGCTTTCAGAGGAAAAGACAAAATCGTTCTTCTTGATGTTCCGCTTGACATTATAAAGCAAAGGCTTAAAAACGACACAACAAGACCGCTTTTACAGCGCCCCGACAAAGAGGAGGCAATGCGTGAGCTTTACGAAAAGCGACTTCCTGTTTATCTTTCTGCCGCCGACATTACAGTAAGCGGCAAAAGCACGCCGCTAAAAACAGCCTACGCAATACTCAATGCCATTGATTCGGCAAAAAGCAAATAAAAGCATTTTAAGCATACAACAGACTTGACTGTAACGCTTTAAAGTGGTAAAATATAAATTAAATTATATAAATGCGAATGAAAGGGCAGTTTAAAAAATGATTATTGTATTAAAATCATCAGCCTCACCCGAGCAGATTATGAATTTTACAAATATGCTCAAAGAGGAATACAATGTAAAAGTAAATAAATGGGAGGGTGTGCAGTCAACAGTCCTCGGACTTATCGGCGACACTACTAAAATTGATATGGACTACATTGACGCTCAGGACATTGTAGAAAATGTTAAGAGAGTTCAGGAACCATACAAAAAGGCTAACAGAAAATTCCACCCGGACGATACAAAAATCAAAATCAATGATGATATAACAATCGGCGGCGGCAGTCTGCATATTATGGCAGGCCCATGCTCGGTTGAAAGCGAAAGTCAAATTGTAGACATTGCAAAAAGCGTAAAGGCATCAGGCGCTACATTCTTAAGAGGCGGTGCATTCAAGCCGAGAACCTCTCCCTACGCTTTCCAAGGCTTAAAGGCTGAGGGTCTTGACCTCTTAAAGATTGCAAGAAAAGAAACAGGTCTTCCTATTGTTACCGAAATTATGAGAGCATCTCACATTGATATGTTTGAGAATGTAGACATTATTCAGGTTGGCGCAAGAAATATGCAGAACTTTGAGCTTTTAAAGGAGCTCGGCAAAATTGATAAGCCTATTCTTTTAAAAAGAGGTCTTTCCGCTACTATTGAGGAATGGCTTATGAGCGCCGAGTACATTATGGCAGGCGGCAACGATAAGGTTATTCTCTGTGAAAGAGGTATAAGAACCTACGAAACCTTTACAAGAAACACACTTGATATTTCAGCAATTCCTGTTATCAAGTCGCTTTCGCATCTTCCTGTAATTGTAGACCCAAGCCACGCAGCAGGCAAGTCATGGCTTGTTGAGCCGCTCGCAATGGCAGCAGTTGCCGCAGGTGCAGACGGTCTTATCATTGAGGTTCACAACGACCCTCCACACGCTCTCTCAGACGGTGCGCAATCACTCACACCTGAGCAGTTCGACAAGGTTGCAAAGAAAGTATTTGCACTCAAGAACTCAATTAACGAAATCAACAGCAAGTAATTTTACTATTTAATATATTCGGAGGCACTGAAAATGAACATTGCCGTAGTCGGCCTTGGCGTTATAGGCGGCAGCTTTTGCAAGGCTATAAAAAAATATACCGACAACTTTGTAATCGGTATCAACAGAACGCAGGCAACAGCAGAAAAGGCACTTGAGGTGGGAGCAATCGACAAAATCGGCTCTCCCGAAAGCCTTACAGAATGTGATATTATAATCCTTGCGCTTTATCCGCAGGCAGCCGTAGACTTTATAGAAAAATACGGCAGCTACATAAGAAAAGGCGCTATTGTAACCGACAGCTCGGGTATTAAGCGAGCTATCTGTCCGAACCTTTCTGCACTCTCGCAAAAATACGGCTTTGTATTCATTGGCAGTCACCCAATGGCAGGCAAAGAAACCAACGGATTTGATGTTTCCGAGGCTGACTTATACAAAAACGCAAGCTACATAATCACTCCATGCGGAGCACCTGACGATAAAGTAGAAATTCTCGCAAATCTTGCAAGAAAAATCGGCTTTGGCACAGTAAAGATTACCACTCCCGAAGAACACGACAGAATGATTGCCTTTACCTCTCAGCTGCCCCATGTTCTTGCTTGCTCTTATGTAATGAGTCCATGCTGCCCTAACCACAAGGGCTTTTCGGCAGGCAGCTATCGTGATGTGTCAAGGGTAGCAAATATCAACTCTCAGCTTTGGAGTGAGCTGTTCCTTGAAAATCGTGAGCCGCTTATTACCGAGCTTGACATACTCATTGACAATATTACAAAAATTAAAGACGCAATCAAGACAGAGGACAGAGAAACTCTTGCCGAATTATTGGAGCAGGGACATCAGGTTAAAACTGCTCTCGGTGAATAGAATTGAGGTAAAGTATGAGAACAGTCAGAGTAGATACGGGCAAGCCGTATGATATTTGTATTGAAAGAGGAATACTTGACAAATGCGGCGAATACGCAAAGGCTCTTTCAAAAGCCGAAAAGGTTACTGTAATTTCGGACAGCAATGTTGCTCCGCTTTATATGGACAGAGTAAAGGCATCGCTTGAAAAAGAAGGCTTTAATGTTGCCACTCATATTTTTAAAGCAGGCGAAGAGCAAAAGCACCTCGGCTCTATTGCGGAAATGTACAACACACTTGCGGAATTTTCTATGACAAGAAAAGATATTGTTGTAGCTCTCGGCGGCGGTGTTGTGGGCGATATGGCAGGCTTTGCCGCTGCAAGCTACTTGCGTGGAATTGATTTTATTCAAATTCCTACCTCTCTCCTCTCTCAGGTAGATTCATCTGTCGGAGGAAAAACAGGCGTTGATTTGCCGCAGGGCAAAAACCTTGTAGGCGCTTTTCATCAGCCGATTGCCGTTCTTATTGACCCCGACACACTCAAAACTCTTACAGATGACTACATTTGTGACGGTATGGGCGAGGTTATCAAATACGGCTGTATTAAAGACGCAAAACTTTTTGAAAATCTTGAAAATCAAAATGCACTTGAGCATATTGAGGATATTATAGAAATCTGCGTTTCAATAAAGCGTGATGTAGTAAATCGTGACGAAAAAGAGGCAGGCGAAAGAAAGCTCTTAAACTTTGGTCACACCCTCGGACACGCTATTGAAAAAATCTACAACTTTAAGGGCATAAGTCATGGAATGGCAGTTGCCATAGGTATGGTGCTTATTGCAAAAGCAGGCGAAAAGCAGGGACTTACCGAAAAAGGCACAGCGAACAGAATTTCCGAGCTTTGCAAAAAATACGGTCTGCCAACCTCTGACAAGGCTGCCTTTGAGCAGATGGCACAGGCTGCAAAGGGCGACAAAAAAACCGCCGGCAGCGCTATTGACCTTGTGCTTTTAACAAAAATAGGCGACAGCTTTACTAAAAAGGTTGAGCTTTCTCAGCTTTGTGATTTTATTACAACCTGATTGGAGGATACATATGTCTGATGTAATATTCAGTCCGTTTATCCCAAGCGGCACTGTAAATGTACCGCCGTCAAAAAGTGATGTTCACAGGGCGATAATCTGCGCAGCCATGGCAAACGGAGTAAGCAGGATTTCTCCCGTTGCTTTGTCAAACGATATAAAAGCCACCATCGGCTGTATAAAGGCGCTCGGCGCAGAGGCGGTGCTCGAAAACAATGTTCTCACTGTTGACGGAACTAATATGTATAAAAACAAAACCGCTCTTCTCGATTGTGGAGAAAGCGGAAGTACACTAAGATTTTTCATTCCTATTGCCGCTGTCGGCAATGTAAATGCAACTTTTGTAGGCAAAGGCAAACTTCCGCAGCGCCCTATCGGAATTTTTACCGAGGCATTGCCAAAAGCAGGCACAACCTGCAAAACAGAGGGCGGACTTCCGCTTGAGATAAACGGTCAGCTTAAAAGCGGAATTTTTGAAATTCCCGGTAATGTAAGCTCGCAGTTTATCACAGGACTTTTGCTTGCTCTGCCGATACTTGAGGGCGACAGTGAAATTGTACTCACTTCCCCACTCGAAAGCGTTGGCTACATTGCAATGACTATCCGCACAATGAAACAGTTTGGTGTGAATATCGACGCCACAGAAAACGGCTGGCATATTAAAGGCGGTCAAACCTACAAGTCTTGCAATTACACAACAGACGGCGACTGGTCACAGGCGGCTTTCTTTATGGTGCTTGGTGCAATCGGCGGCAAGGTAACTGTAAAAGGAGTTGCAAAGGACTCAACTCAGGGCGACAAAAAATGTGCCGAAATACTCGCTGAATTTGGCGCAAAGGTTACTCAGGGGGATAATGAAGTTACAGTGGAAAAAGGCGATTTAAAGGCAATTACCATTGACGCATCTCAAATTCCCGACCTTGTACCTGTACTGTCGGTATGCGCCGCATTTGCAGAGGGCACAACAAAGATTATCAATGCCGAAAGGCTCAGAATAAAAGAATGTGACCGACTGAAAGCTACCGCCGAATTACTTAATAATCTTGGCGGAAAAGTTAAGGAGCTTTCCGGCGGACTTGAAATTAAGGGAGTTTCTGCCCTTAAAGGCGGAAATGTAAACGGCTACAATGACCATAGAATAGTGATGTCATCGGGAGTTTGCGCCGCAAGAAGTGACGGCGATATAACCGCCACCTTTGCAATGAGCATAAACAAAAGCTACCCCGATTTTTATATAGACTACAACAGCATAGGAGGAAAGGCAAATGTCCTCGACCTACGGTGAAAAAATAAAAATATCTGTCTTTGGCGAGAGCCATGGCAACGGCATAGGAGTTGTAATTGACGGACTTCCTGCCGGTGTAAAAATTGATATGGACAAGGTTCTTGTTCAAATGTCAAGGCGAGCACCAGGCAAAGACAAAACCGCAACACCACGCAAAGAAAGCGACCTGCCAAAGGTGCTTTCGGGTATGCTCGGCGACACACTCACAGGTGCGCCGCTATGTGCGGTAATTGAAAATACAAATACAAAAAGCGGTGACTACGGCAATCTTTTAAACTGTCCTCGCCCGGGTCACAGCGACTACACAGCATACATAAAATACAACGCAAGCAACGATATTAGAGGCGGCGGCCATTTTTCGGGCAGACTTACAGCACCGATAGTTTTTGCAGGCGCAATCTGCCGTCAGATTCTTGAAGAAAAAGGCATTAAAATTTCCGCTCACATTGCAAGTATCGGAAATGTAAGCGATGACAGCTTTAATCCTGTTGCTATTGATGATGAGCTTATAAACAAGCTCAACAACAGCACCTTTGCGCTCATTGACGAGTCGGTTGAAGAAAAAATGCGTGCAGAGGTTGAATCCGCAAGGCTTGCACAGGACAGCATAGGCGGTACTATTGAGTGCGCCGTAAGCGGTATTGAGGCAGGCATTGGCGAGCCGATGTTTGACGGTGTTGAGGGTGTAATCGCAAAAGCTGTTTTCGGTGTGCCTGCAATAAAGGGCATTGAATTTGGCAAAGGCTTTGAACTCTCTAAAATGCGTGGCTCACAGTCCAATGATCCTTTTGAATACAAAGACGGCAAAGTTGTAACAAAAACCAACAACTGCGGCGGTATCCTCGGAGGTATCACAAACGGTATGCCCGTTATTTTTAAAGCAGGTGTAAAGCCTACTCCCTCCATTTCTATGGAGCAGGATACAGTGGATTTGCAGAAAAAAGAAAATGCAAAACTTGTTATAAACGGCAGACACGACCCGTGTATTGTACCGAGAGCCGTGCCTGTTATTGAGGCTGTCACAGCCGTTGCTATATTAAATCTTTTATAATAAGGATGAATAAAATGAGAAATCTTTCAGAAATCAGAACTGAAATTGACAGTATAGATGAACAGATTATTGAACTTTTCAAAAAGAGAATGGATTGTGCCAAAGAGGTAGGTAATTACAAAAAAGCCAACAATATTCCTGTTCTGAATCAGGCAAGAGAAAACGAAATTCTTGACGCTATCGAAGAGCGTGGCGGCGAGTACGGTTCATACGCAAGATTGCTTTACTCAAATATTATGGAGCTTTCAAGAGCTTTACAACATAATATTGTCGGCAGTGGTGCAGATATAAAAGAGGTTATCAGCAATGTTGAAACCGAGATACCGAAAACCAATGTTAAAGTCGGTTATCAGGGCATTAAAGGAGCTAACGGTCACGAGGCAACAATACGCCTGTTCCCCGATGCGGAGGCACATTGCTATAAGTCTTTCGGTGATGTTTTTGACGCAGTTGATAAAGGAGAAATTACATTCGGCGTACTTCCTGTTGAAAACTCAAACGCAGGCTCGGTTTCTGCCGTATATGACCTAATACTTAAGCACCGTTTTTACATTGTCGGCGCACTTGATTTGCCTATTGATTACTGCCTTGGCGGTTTAAAGCAAGCTGAATTTTCAGATATTGAAAAGGTATGGTCGCATCCGCAGTCACTTTCACAGTGCGCCGACTACATTGCAAGAAATAATTTTGATTCTACACCATGTTCAAATACAGCAATTGCCGCTCGTGATGTGGCAAAGGAAAAGCGCCTTAATGTTGCGGCTATCTGCTCATACAAGGCGGCAGAGGAATACGGTTTAAAAGTGCTTGACAATCATTTGCAGGATAATGATAAGAACACAACAAGATTTATTGTTATTTCAAAAAAGCTGTTCATTACCCCGGATTCAAACAAAATCAGCCTTTGTTTTTCTCTTCCCCATGTTACAGGTTCGCTTTACGGCTTGCTTTGCAGATTCAATTCGCTAGGTCTTAACCTCACAAAAATTGAATCTCGCCCACGCCCAAGCAGTGACGAGGGATTTGAATATCTGTTTTACCTTGATTTTTCGGGCAATGTCAGCAGTAAAGAGGTTACCGACCTTATAGCTCAGCTCAGCGCCGAAATGCCTGAATTCAGCTTTTTAGGCAACTATTGCGAATATTCAAAATGATTATAAATATATTTTTAGCTTTTGTATATTAATCGACAGAATGTTTTGATTATGTGCAAAACGCTCAAAATTTATTGACAAATTTTGCAAATTAAGTATTGCATTGCATAAAATTTATGATATAATATGCTTATTAAAGTGATAATTCATTTTAATAAGCATTTTTATTTTGAATAATTATTGGACAAAAATAAAAACATAATTGATGAGGTGTTTAATATGGATGATAATAAAAAATTAATTTGCGCCGCAGCCGGTGCACTTGGCGCACTTGTAGCAGTATCAGCTACCGTGTTTGCTATAAAACAGCACAAGAAAAAACAAAACGCAATGCTCCTTGAAGAGCTTGACCTGTGCCTTGACGGCGATGATATTGCGGAACTTGCAAATGAAGCCGAAGAAACAAAAGCTCCCGAAACCGCAGAAGAACCCACAGAATCCGCACCTGTCGCAGAGGAAAAGGTTGAAGAGAAAGCAGAAGAAAAGACAGAAGAAACTGTTACAGAAAAAACTGCCGAATCAACCGAAAAGCCGGTACAGTGCGAAAATACAGAAGAATAATTGTTAAAACTTAAGTGCCTTGCCATATGCAGGGCACTTTTTTTGTCAAAATTTTCAATAAATTATGGTTTAACTCACAGTTTAGCCAGTCAATTATAAAAGTTTGGTCAACCTTTTTAAAGGTTGTGGGTGTGGGCAAAGCCCACAAA
>OGEZ01000448.1_pt1 | contig 36880 bp, 42 predicted proteins | sample 1570831 | NCBI WGS metagenome assembly OGEZ01 (sample SAMEA2582059, study PRJEB24529) | metagenome | biome: Human gut stool | place: China | collected 2011
CCAAGGGTGATAGTAAGGATGGTTCCCCACCACAGGCCACCCGGCCCTTCCATAATAGCGCGACGATGACCGCAAAACGCCTGAGCGAAGCAGGCCAGTGCGGTAGCAAGAAAAGCATATTGCGTGAGCGTAAGCAGGCTACTTTGCGGCAACTGAAAAGCAGAAAGTAGCGTAGGAGGAACCACAACCGTGTTGCAAAAAATAAAGAAAAACCACTGAAATCCTGATAACAGGCTTTCGCGGCTGACTGCAAAATTGAACATAAACACACCTTAACCGGAGAATGCCCGCCGCAAGGACGGGCATTGCAGGGGCCAGATTACTGCTGATGTTTAAGGATAAATTGACCTTTCGGCGCAACAGGGAAGCCCTGTTCAATGTCGTAAATCACATCACCACGTAAGATGGTTTTCGTGATACGCGCGCCAATGGTACGGCCAACATACGGGCTGACTTTGTGGCGATATTCCAGATCGTCATTGGTAAGAACATAGCTGCTATTCGGCTGAATGAAGACGAAGTCGGCATCTTTTCCTGGGGCGATACGGCCTTTTTGCTGCAGACCGAAAATATCTGCTGCGTTAGTCGCCATTAATTTGCCGAACATTGGCAGAGACATTCCGCGTTTCTGTACCGCTTCATCGAACATCACGTCCATACAGTTTTGCAGACCGGCAATACCGCCCCATGCTTCCATGATGTTGCCGGCTTTCATTTCCGGAGGGCATGGTGAGTGGAGCTTTCGGAGGACCAGTTTCTGGATCGGTTCCTGATGTTCATCTAGGAGAACGGCTGGAGTTTCGGTGGCGGTGTACGAACCATCGTAGACGGCTACTATATCAACGGGGACGGCACACCGGGAGAGCCGGTTTGGCCGGAAGAAGAATTTGTATGATCAAGCTTCTAAGGAACTGATAGAGGATAAAATGATTCTCCCAAGGAGAATCACGGTATTTTGGAGCGTGGACCCTGAACCGCCTTTGTAAATGGTCCGCGAGATTAGATTTCATACTTGGCCCTGAGATAAAACATGGTCACTGGGAAATGCTGCTTTCCCGGTGACCATGTTCTTTTTAAATAATACTGCTATGAGAAAATTACCACCAGGCGGAGCCGTTCCATCTGCGGTTCAAAAAATGGGGGACTGCAAACCACAAGAAGCATTGCATTTCCAGGAGGTTAAGAAAACTTAAGAGAATATTCATAGAGGATTTTGCTCTCCATGGTATTATCCTTTTGATTTGTATATGTAATATTTTTTAAAAATATACTGAAACCTCATGGCGCACTGAAATAAGGTCAGCATCTTGTTGTCATTGATTTTTAAATTTAAATACGGTAAAGGCGGCGATGAAATGGAATATATTCTGCAAACAGATAATCTGTCAAAAGTCTACGGCACAAAAACTGTTCTTAATCATGTGAGTATCCATGTGCCCAAAAAGTCGATCTACGGTCTGGTGGGAAAGAACGGGGCCGGAAAGACTACGCTTATGCGGATTATCTGCGGCTTAACCCAGCAAAGTGAAGGCAGCTATACCTTGCTGGGAAAGTCAAATGACGATGCCGCACGGAACAACATGGGCGTGTTGATCGAAAAGCCTGGTATCTATGAGCACATGACCGCACTGGAAAATCTGCGCTATTTTTCCCTGCTGTTTGGCCTGCAATCTCAAGATCATCATAAAATACTGGAAATGGTCGGTCTGCAAAACGCAGGGAAAAAGAAAGCACGCCAATTTTCTCTGGGAATGAAGCAGCGTTTGGGCATTGCCATTTCTTTGCTGGGAAATCCCAATTTTCTCATTCTCGATGAGCCCATCAACGGCCTGGACCCGGAAGGGGTCTATGAGATGCGTAAAATGCTGGCGACCTTAAATCGTGAGCACGGCACCACCATCATGATCGCCAGTCATATTTTAAGCGAGCTACATAAGCTGGCAACGGATTACGCGATTATCGACGGCGGATGCCTCATTGATGAGTTCAGCAAGGAAACGCTGGAGCGTGCGTGCAGCAGCGGCGTCCAGGTTACGGTGGAACCGGAATCTCTGCAAAACGCCCAAACACTTATTGCCTCCCGTTATCCTGACGTCCGGTGTGAAGTGCTTTCCAATCAAATCCTGCGCCTGCACGAGAAAATCAATCCAGCGGACCTGAACCAGTTCCTGGTGGAGCACAACGTTCGGGTATGTGGTTTGGGGTCAAACGAGGAAGACATTGAGAAATTCTTTGTAGAAAAACTTTCCGGAGGGCACGCGGTATGAAAAATCTGATTCGCGGACATATTTACCAGCTGAAAAAAGACAATTTCTTTTTCGGTTGCCTTGCGCTCAGTTGTGTTTCCCTGTTTGTATCGATCCGGCTGTCTCTTTCTCTGGCATTTGCCGATGCCCCTGTTATGGGGATCGAAGAGCTGTTTAATACATTTTTGGGTGGCGATATCGCCCTTTATATCTTCATGCTGCTGACTGCAAATATGGTTGCGGAAGCCTATCGCTCCGGTGTGATGAAGAACATTGTAGGGCGGGGGATCGGGAAGAAACCTTACTATCTCTCCATCGTTCTTACGATATCTGCCGCATATGTATTGGTCATGCTGATGGGCGGCATCGTTGCCGGCGTTCTTGCAGGCAGCAAATTTGGCATGGGGACCATTTCTTATCCTGGTTACTATGCTCTTTCCGTTGTTGCGCGCATTCTTTTTGTGATGGCGCACATCAGCTTTGCGCTTACCGCAACGATCTACACCAGAAATGCAATTACAGGCGTTATTATCGGCCTTGCGATTCCCAATATCCCGAAAATTCTGGAGATGGTCCTGGGATTTTTGAGAATTCAAATTGACCTCGATTTTATCAAAATCTCTACGCATATGCCGTCTGTCTATGCGGCATCGAATGACCTGTCGTCCTTCCTGCCGTGCTTTGTTGTGTTGATCGGTTATCTCATTTTATCCATCGTTGTTGGCTTCTGGCTTTTGAAGCATCAGGATATCAAGTGATACAACGGAATCATCGCAGATGATAAGAAAAAACCGGGAGGACAGGTTCTGAAAAGAGTGGCCCCCTAAGTGGTCAAAATCAAGCATTTCTGCACTCAGGTTTGGAAGTAAATTGGGAACCTTGTTTTTGCAATAACAAGCAGGAGAACCGCCATTTTCGCATTGAAAATGGCGGTTTTTCACCGGAGCCTCATCTAAGGATTTCATAATTCAGACCAAGGAAGAGTGGATGTACGGACTCTTTCTGCTGAAGCGAACCACCGGCCCATATTCAAGGTTTCAGCGGCCCATAGAAATAAGAGGCAGTTGCACCGCCATCAATGAGGAAATCAGCACCGGTGATGAAAGCGCCTTTGCCGCTCATCAGCAGTTCCGCCACATTAGCCACCTCATCCGCTGTGCCAGGACGTCCAGCAGGGCACTTGGCAAACATATTCTTGTAGAAGTCCCCGCGGGGGCCGTTAAACTCGTCGATAGCCAGAGGTGTGACGATGATTCCCGGAGAGATGGAATTAATCCGGGCACCCTTTTCGCCCCATAGGACGGACTGGGCCATCACGCGCTTTTCATTGCAGCGCTTGGCCAGCTGGTAAGCATGCAGCGTATCCCGGATATTTGCCGGCTGAAGCAGAGGCAAGTTCAGAAGTTCCTCGGTGGGTGCGCAGGCCAGTTGCTCATCTTCCTCCGGGGTAAGCTGTTTCATCCGATGACCGGACTGACTGGAAATCGTCACACCCACGCCGCCGGGGGCAATCACCTTACCCACCTCCTCCAGCAGAACAGCAGTCCCATACAGGTCCACCTTCAAAATCGCCTCGATAGGGGCCTGGCTGGGAGAGACGCCGGCGGCGTTTACTAACATGGTGATGTCACCATACTTCTGTGCCTCGGCTATGATGCTCTGAATAGATGCCCGGCTGGAGAGATCCATTTCCACCGGCACTACATCAAATCCGGCGTCGTTCATGGTTTTGGCGATGGTCTGAGCGTTCTCCGTTTTTTTGTCTCCGATCACGATTTTCATTCCGTATCCCATCCGGCGGGCAATGGCCACGCCGATCTGGCCCGCACCGATCAAAAGCATAACGTTTTGTTTCATGATTGTGTTCGTCCCTTCTTTTGGTTGGTCTGCTTCTATTATAAAAATCCACCCTGGCGTCCATCAATTTGAGTTTCAACTGCTTTCGATAAGTTAAACTTATATGAAAAGGCTGCCCTCGCAAAGCGAGGGCAGCCGGAAAGAAAACCGGTGACTATTTAAATTTACTTTTCAAAACATCCGCAAATTCCTCCACATAATATCCGGAGTTATCCTTCTTCCAGAACAGACAATAGTTGCGGACAATCGGTTCTTCTCCGCGACAAAGAGGAACACGGCAGATGGAAGTGCCGAAGGTTATAGCGGGGATGCTGCCTTCCACAGGAAAAAAACCCTGTCCGCTGATGACCATCAGGCGTGCCTCCTCCAGATTCTCAGCAAAGAGGATCTCACTTGGAATCCCGATGATGGTTTGGTAAAACTCCTGCTCAGTGGTCTGTTGTTCTTTGGAGGCCACCAGAATACAGGGAAGGTTTTTCAATTCCTGTACGGTAACAGAAGAAAGCTCCGTCATAGGATTTCGGGCTGCCAACTCAATATACATTTGGTTGGAGTCTAAAATCAAATTGACATATTCATCCGAAAAAGCACGGCGCTGATCATTGAGTACCAAATCCGCACCGCCGGTGCGCAGCAGATCAAATAATTCCTCATGGTTTCCGTACAGCAGCTGAAGATCTACACGAGGATATTTTTCTGAAAACTCCTCCAGTGCCTGATGAAGTTCCGGGCTGCTATGGCTGCGCAGGTATCCGATTTTTAGAATCGCTTCATCTCCACGGGCAATCTTAGCGGCCTCGCTGCACATCTGCTCATAATCTGAGACTAATACCAGGCTCTTTTTATAAAAGTGTTCCCCTGCAGGAGTCAACACAAATTTCCGATTATGTCGTTCCAGCAGGGAAAAGCCCAACTCCTGCTCCAATGCCTTGATCTGCTGAGAAATGGCAGACTGGGAAATGTGGCACTCTTCTGCAGCTTCTGAAAAGCTGTTATTGCGCACAACGGCTTGAAAATATTGAATCTGTCGTAACAAGGACCCACCTCCCGCTGAAACATACCTTTATCAGTATAGCATATCCGCACTAGTTTTCAAAAGAGATGTGTAATCGTGGTGAAAATACCTGTGGTTTTATTTTAAAAGCTGTACCTTGGAAAACAAGAAGGCAGACACCCAAAAATGAAAGAAATTTAAGGAAATATTTATAGGCTGTTTTTATCTCTGCGCTATCATTTTAACATCAAAGAAACCCAAAAAACAGGGTGCCGGCATTGGCACTGCAGATCGGGAGGCGGCCTCAATGTGGCTTGACGTTTTATTTCAGGAATGTATGGATGCAGCGCAGTCAGAACGTGTTTCCAGGCCTGTCCGAATCCTGTGCATCGTTCTTGTATCACTGGTGTTTCTTATCGCGATTACCGGTTTGTTTCTTCTGGTTTTTGTGATAGAGGGCCAAAGCCTTTTCAAGCGAGGTATCTTCCTGATCATGGGAATGATTGCGCTTGCCTCTTATCTGCACTTTCTAAGTGCCATCGTGAGAAAGGGGGGGAGGAAGCCGTAATGCGATCGGACATGAAAAAAGCCTATTACCATCAGCTTGGCCCAGAAAACATCTGCCGCTGCGCCGACTGCCGAAACTACTGTGCCAGGGGCAAGGCGGCCTATCCGAAGGTGGCCCGGTATCTTTCCTCCCTTGGGTAGACAGGGAGGCAGGATAGCAGATAAGAACGGGTGGAAGACGCATATGACAAATCTTCTATACAGTTTAATGATATTCAATGAGAGGCTTGAAGGGTTTTTTATCGGAGTGTTTGAATCCAGCGAAAAGGCCAGGCAAGTGGCAGAACACTACTTATCTGCTCTCCCAGGATTCCGGGATTACCCCTGCACCTATGAGATCACAGAAAAGTTGGTGGTCGGTACAATCGGCCAATCTCAGAAAGTCCATATGATCTGGGGCTGGGACAAGGATGAAAATGGGAACGAGACAGGTATTTGGAGCAGCACCTGCTATACGGATAAGCAGAACGCCCAACAGGCTCTGGAAGAAGCAAGGCGGAGTATGAACAAGCAAGAGTGGAGCTTGGATACCTACCTCATTGGTCAATGCCACTGGACAGAGGGCTTCACACGTGTCTTTTCTTCAGAATAAGAACAATATAAAATACATAAGCGAGGAGATCAGGCAATGGCTTTGAGTTATGATGAAATGCAGCAACTGTTTGAACAAATGGGATTCAAAGGCTTTTCCATGCGAGCGTATGATGCACAGATGGAATATCTTATTTCTGAGGCGATGGAAGACAATGCAAAAGCGTATATGATTGATGTAGTCCCCGGCGACCTTGAATTCGGACAGAATGATGGGATTGCCTTACTGGAAAAGCATTATTATAAAGAGGCTAATATGGCTCGTCTGCTTCGTAAGTGGTTGGATATCGTTCTCCATTTTTCATGCTACTATCCGCTGGAGACTGTTCTGGTTACTGGCGTAGGCTTACCAGATATAGAAGATTTCAAAGAGCAAACACCCAATGAAGAAGGATATTACCTGGAATTCCCAATGGAATCTATCCATGACATGGATGAGCTGTCTGACCTGGTGTTGCAAAAGACCTTTGGCACCATGAGATTTTTGTTCCCAACACTTGATATGGTGTTTCATATTGAGACCGGTGAGGTATATAATATTGTCACGCTGAAGAAAATTACGGAAGAAAACCAGACAGCAATAGAACTCCTGCGGAAACTTGTGGCAGCTCAGGGATTATTTCTTGTGTAAAGGAGGATCGTGTGCCATGAGTGAGATGTTGCTGAACGGGATGTTGTTTGATGATTACCTTGCAAAGTATGAGATATTTGAGAAAACCACACAGTTCATGATGGAGTACCTGAAAAATTGGTACGATGATAATCCGGAGGATTTTCAGAGAGAAATGTGGGCAGATTACCGGACTGTGGCAGAAACCTATCAGTTTAAGCGGAAAATTGCCGCATTTGAGAAAAACTATATGTATGACACGCCCCTGCTCTGCATTGCTTTCAGTATGGACATCAATGATAATGAGGGTAATTATGTGGCAATTTATACCGCAATTTTTGACCTTAACGGTAACTGCATTGATGACCTGCTGCGTAAATGATATTGATCAGTCATCTGTAATAGATTTTCGAGATTAGACGCAGAATGCTAAAAGCGTTTCGATATTCATGAGTAAAAGGATGTTCCCCATGAGTCAGTGTATTTTTATAGCAGCCGATACCCCCTTGCCCGAAGTCACACCACCACAAGATTATCCCCTACATATTGATTTGGACGCCGGCACCATCTTTGATGGGGGAGCGGATGATAATTATTTCCTGCTGCCCTTTGACGAGGTGGATCTATACTGCGAGAAGAAATACGGAGTTTATCTTGAACTTCCTCAATTCACCAATGGACGGGCCGAGCAAATGATTGCTTATATCAGAACAGCTCTGATGCAATCTGACAGCGTAGAAATTTGGAATGTCTGGCTCTCGGGCTATTGGGAATTTGATGATAGGCCCCATATCTGTAAACGAACTGTTCCTATTGACGAATTGACCGCAGAGGACATAAAAGAGATCGTCCAAGCGGAGAACTGGGACAATAAGGATAAAAATCGGCCGTGGTTTTACTGTTTGGAAATAATTTAATTGACAGAAAAGCAGGGGGGAATAATGGAGAACAACTGGAAAGCATGGATACCACACTATGATTTAGAAAATAAATACTTTATATGTAAGGTCGTTGATGACGAAGATGGGCTTCAACTATTTCTCATAAGCAATGACTATACGAAGAAAATATGTGTCCAGTTTCCAGGTATGGTATATGCCTATCGAAATCGGCTTGAACTTGCAGCACTTTGCACTTTAGATAAGATTGAAGATAAAACCAGAGGGTTCTTGGCATCGGATTGGACTTTCTTTGTTGTGGAAAATTCTGCTTATGCAAAAGAGATTGCAAAAGAATCGCAAGACATATATCCATTTTCACAGCTTATCCATTTTGCTATTGTTGGAGGCCAAGCATTATTTGAGGTTATAACGGATGCACTACCTATAATCACCGAAGGCTGAGAATTTCCACCTGAAGATATAGTCGATGAAATGACACTTCCAGGGGAAATCACAGGATTTTAGAGCGTGGACACAGATACATTACCAAGAAACTTCTATTCTGCTCAGATCCGTAGATATGACGACTTCGTTTTTATTTTACAGAACATCCACCCCCTAGTCTCCTAATTTTGAGAGACCAGGAGGAGTATTATACGAGATAGGCCCCAGGACTTGCGCCGCATAAAACAAAAAGGACGGCCACCCCTTCTAAAAAGAGGCACCCCTCCTGTGGTCAAAACCAGAAAACCGTCTGTGGTATTTCTGTGGTCAGATGGAAAAGCAATTTTTCATCCTCAATTTTCGCAATAAAAACAAGAAAAACCGCCATTTTCATGCGAAAATGGCGGTTTTTTGGTCCGAGTGTCATTAAAGGATCTGGGGAAATCCAGTAATATCAATGGTTTACAAGCAGCAAGCAAGACATTCATCCTAATTGACATGAAAAGGAAAAATGCGTCGCTCAAAAATGAGATTGAGTAGCACATCTTTATAAAGCACTATAGAAGAGCTTTCCCATTTGATTAAATTTATGTTTAGCTTGGTCAGCTATCCCCCCCTAAGCTAGAACAATAAAGCATCCAATATGCTGGAAATTCTTTTATTGGACAAGACCATTTGAGGATGGCTCACTACGTATAAAAACACTTTTAACTTCCAAAAATAGTTTTTCCCGTTGTATCAAGTTGTAATCAAACAAGGTAGAGTTCCCAGAACTCCCTTTTAAAAGTATTAGAAGTTCTTGCAAATCAAGTAAATGAAAAAAAGCCCCGGTTTCTTTCATTGCGTTACACAATAAATTAACAATTTCTTCCCAGTCGCCCGCAAGCGGAAGTTCAGTTATTAAGATAATGCAATGTGGTGGTTTGGAGCGATTTACACTAATCTCAACATCATTAGCGCTAAAAATCTTTTTACCGTCAGTAAAGTCTTTGCAGGCACCTACCAATTGGCCAATAGCTTTCTTTACTTGTTTCTGAATTCCTGATATACGGCGGAACTGCCGCCGCTGAAAGCCTGCAGAAAACACGGATAAATCTTTAGCTTCAATAAGAAAACTTCCATATGGGTAGAATGCGAAAATATCCGTAAACTCACGCATCTTTTCGCCATTTAAAATCTTTGAATTTTTAAATAACGAATCTGGAAATACTGGTGACAAAGCAGCCCAAATTGTCCGCTCGAAAGATTTCCCTTCCTCGAAACGATCAATCATAACAGGTTCAAAGCTATTTTCGCCATAAAAATATGAAGTAATAATATTCCAAACCCCAACGGATACTTGTAATTCTTTGATAGGTATCTTTGAGACGTTAGAATGACCGATTGTTGAATTGACAGAAAATTCAAAGCAGTCGAGTGTATGAGAGGTTTCCTCTGTGAATTGGCCAACATATAATTTAGATGGATCTCCGATAAAGGTCGAAACTTTAGCAGCATCTAACTCCGGAAGTGTTGCATTGGCCCATGCAACACAAACATCCATCTCATTAAATAAAAAAATTGGCGATGTACAATCTTGCAGAATGCGGAATAGAGCAAGATGTTCCTCTAAGTTACGCTGTATCCCTGAAAGAATAAGTGGCGCATCGGGGATGTCAGAAATAATGACTCCAGTGCATAAATGTGTATCTGCTTTTCCAAATATTAATTTAAAAGGACACCCGGCGATGATCGCTTTTATGCTTGGTGTTGGGGCCTTAATTAAGACTGCACTTTCCGCCCCATTATTTGCTGGCACATACCATATAGACGCAGCTTCACTAATCATTTCTTGTTGGACTCGCTGACTTGGAATGTGCATATACAGAACATCCTTTCATAACCTGCAATTTATCTTGTTAGCGGTCTAAGCTTTTATCTGTGTTGTCGTACACGAGTATTTAGATGTATTGTGTTTGTTTAAAGTGTGACTTGTTGCGTGCTTCAAACAAGTATATAAAAACTATATCACTCTTTAAGAAATTTTACAAAGTGATTTAGACTAAGGAAAATGATATATCCAAACAAAAAAGGGAGGCTTACGCAAGCTAGCACACGTCCAGGATGGACAGAGCGGTCCTCGATAAAGTTAAACGATATCCTCGAAACAAATATCTCAAAATAGGTAATCTGCCTTTTGAGATATAGAGGCTTAACAAACAAAAATACCGCAGAGGATTTCTCCTCTGCGGTATTTGGTCCGAGTGGCGGGATTTGAATTCCCCACTCGTAATATTCAGCCCTGTTTTGTGGGTTTATTTTTTCTTAAAATGCCACTGAGAAAGCCCTTTTTAAGCCCTTTCTTGCCAATTTGTTATGACCTCTACGATTCCCGTTTTCACGCTTATGGGAAAAATAAGGGAAAACTTTTTGTCAGGAAGGAGAGTATCGATGAATTATTTGACTCAAGATCAAGGGTTTGTAGATCCCATACTTTTTCAGCAACAGGCGTCCCCGTATCCCCAGCAAGGGGGACCGCAGCCTATGAACTACACCATGGTGCAGTACTTACCGGATTATCGGTACATGCAGGCGTTTCAGCAGAGCCAGGCGGAGATTGTACGCTTGCAGAATCAGTTGGAACGTAAAATTTTGAAAGAAGAAGAGCTAAGGCAGGTTCTCCTCATGCAGGGGAATGCTTACTTTAGCATTATAGCAAGCGGGCGTACAGTGCAGCTAACCCATTTTATTTTTAATAAGGTGGAACACATCGTCTATGACCCGATCTATGGCCGTAAGCCCCAGATTCAGATCAAGGTCAGTACGCAGGACAAATCGGCCCTGATTGACCTGAAAGATTTTTGGAGCGATAAGAAGTGGATTTCTTTTCTGGAGCAGGTCAGTCAAACCTCAATCAAAATATATGGTTCCGTAAAGCGGGTAGCGCTGCTACTGCGCAGCATTGCCAATGAGAGTATGACCCAGGTTTTTGTTCCGTATTTTGGAGGATGGAGCAAGACAGACGGTCGTTATTCCTATTGTACATTTCAAGGGTTTCGGACCAGCGCCAGGGGAGAGGAGCCGGAACAATATGAGATGTCTCATATAACACTTCCAGCCAATGCTAAGGCAGCGACAGAAAGGTTTTTAGCCCGTTTTTCACCGATCCTTGATGGAAAACTGCGCTCTTTTTGCATTCTCTGGCAGCACTTGTCCTTCATCCAGACCCTACTGCCTGAGCAGGGGATCTGCCTGACGAAAGTTCCGGTCATTCAGGCTGAGAATCCCGTCGTGCAGGCTTATCTGCGCAGTGTGCTTACGGTCTCCGGGGATGGGATACTCAACATGAACAAGACCACAGATGATTTTACATGGTCCCTTGCCGCCTGTAAAGATCAGCCGTGTGTGATCTTGCCGCCTCAGTTCGGAAAGAACGCCTTGGACAATGAGCATGTCTTGGAAGCGGCTATATCAAGCAGCACGATTGCTCTAAGAAAGGAGATAACATGTCCCCTCGGAACCTTACCTATTCTACTCGCAAACGGGGGAGGTCAGGTTTTCTCCTGCGGAGTCCCCCTGACAGCAGGGGCTGAGGTCTTTAACCTGCCTCGGTGTGCCGAGGTTGCAGCAGAGCCTAACCACCCTGCTGATTACTGGAGTGGATTTCTGGCATACACCTATCAACACATGGATGAACTGAACGATCTGCTGAAAAGACAGATGGCAGAAGCGCTGGCCCGCTCCGCAGATTGTGAATATACCATGGAGCACGCGGCAGTACTGGGTGCTATGTGGGGTGTGGCCGAGTTTATGCGGATATTTCTCCGGGAACTAGCCTTGGATGACAGCGAAGTCTTGGATGATGGCTGGCTGGACGATACCATTGCTTTGCTGGAGGAGAGCGACGCCCAGTACGCAGCACCCGATGGTCTGGCTGACAGCTTCTTGGATGCTGCAAGGAAGGCAATCCGCCAGAAGGGGCTGCCGTGTTATCAGATTGGGCAGATGCTCTCTGCAATCCCGCGTGGAGCTGCCTACTTCAACGAAGACCTTGTCTGCCTTGATCGAGTGGCATTTGAAAAAATCTGTCAGGCTGCTGGTTGTCAGTCAGCAGCCGTCAAGCGGGAACTCTCAGAATATGGTTATTTTAGCGGAAAGACGGTAAACCGTCAAGCATACGAAAGTCGTATTTCTATTTTTTGTAAGCAAGAAGGGAGTCGGATCATCCGCGTTTATAAGTTCCGGCGGGATCTCTTTGAGACTTTGGGTGAACCGTGTCTATTTGAGGAGGTGTAAGAAAATGGACTTTACACTCTATCTAGGTGCTTCCCGTATGGGTACAGAACTCACCTGGAGCGGGGCCTCCAATTCTCACCTGTACATCTCCGGGCAGAGCGGAAGGGGAAAGAGTTTTTTCCTCAGGCATTGCATTGTCCAGCTGCCCCGGCAGGGGGTGCGCTGTATCGTCTTTGACTATGGAGGTGATCTGCACCCATATGATATTCCATGTAACACCATGGATGTGAGAGCCCAGGTCGGGGTCAATCCGTTCCGGCCGCTGCTGTGGGGGGAAAATTGCCGCGAACGCCCCTGTGATACAGCAGTACGGGTGGCTGAAGTCGTCATCTCCGTCGGCAGTATACGGGGCAGCTTGCAACAGGTTGGCCTTCGGAATGTGCTGAAGGACTACATCGCCCGGGGGGATACCCGGTCTGGCTTTTCTGGCTTGGTCTCCCAGATACAAAATGACCCGGAACTGGCCCGAACTATGGCTCCTACGCTACTGCGGCTACAGGATCTGGACAATCTACTGCCTCCGGTTTCTCAAGACTTTTCCTGGGGGCTGGAGCAGCCTGGGATCACGGTACTGCGCTTTGATACCCTTCCCAATCTCTCTGCACAGACTTTTATGACCCAGTTTCTGCTGTTTGATCTGTGGTCTGAAAAACTCAGCGGGGGGGAGAGCGGCTGTCCGGTGGTGGTTGTACTGGATGAATGCCAACGCTTTCGCTTTACGGAAAACAGTATCTTTGCCCGTATCCTCAGGGAAGGGAGGAAGTATCATTTCTCCGGCTGGTTTGCTTCCCAGTGGATCAGCGATAAGGGAACCGTGGAAGCGTTAAGTCAGGCAGCTTTGCAAACCTATTTCTATCCTGGCGATAACCGAGTCAATGCGCTGGCCAAACGCCTGGCACATGGAACACGTCCGGCCGCAGACTATAGAACGCTGCTTCGTGGTCTCAGAGTCGGTGAATTCTTATATATCGATTCCCATGGCAGCCCCGTCATAAACCGTGTTCCCAGCATGGAAGCAGGGCAGGGGAGTGCTCAATGCCTTGCTAAAATAGAGAATCTTTCTCTTTCAAATTCTATTATATACTAGTTTTTTGAACAAGCTTTGCTTTATTTAGCAACAATCATAGCACAAAAAGAGAACCGCTCCGGCAGATTTTCTGCCGGGGCATTTTATTTTTTAAAATGAAATAACAATACGGTAAAGAGATGTGTGACACAATCCATATCTCTTGTGGACGCTTTCTTTCCCGTGAGCAGAACCTAAGTTGAATTTATTTCACTACGGTTTCCAGTTCCCTGGGGGGATGCCACCCTATATATAGCCTACTATTATAGTTTTTTATTATTATGTTATATAGTTAGTAATAAAAAAGGAGGACTATAATATGAATTTAGCAAAATCGAGCGTAAAAAGTAAAATAATTAAAGCTCGAATTTCAGAAGAAGAGTATAAAACTATTTTAGAGCAACGCCAGGCGAGCGGATTGAGTGAGAGTGAGTTTGTGCGGCGTGCACTCTTTGGTGTCCAGATCTCCAGCCGTGGAGTAGGAAATCAAAAAGCCATGGCCCATATTTGTGAGATTCAATCACTTCTGAATCAGGCCAGATTTGCTATGTGCGATGCCGTTGTTATCGATGAAATTCAAGAGGAGGTTTCCAATTTATGCCGGTGCTTATCATGATGAATAAACCCTACAATGACGATGAAGCGCTAGAGACGGTAGTAAGCTATATTCTTCGTACCGGATATGGATACTGTGGCGGGTACGGAGTAGACATGAACTACCCAGTGCAGCAGATGCAGCAGGTAAAAGTCCTTTGGGGCAAAGATCATGGCCGTCGGGTACGCCATTTTATTCTGTCTTTCAAAAAGGCGGAAACAATTGGCTATGAGCAGCTGATGCGGCTGGGGTTTGAGATTTGTAAATATTATTCCGATTATCAGTCTGTCTACGGCCTTCATACAGATACAGATCATCTCCATCTGCACTTTGCAGCGAACACCGTCTCCTACAAAACCGGAAAGATGTACGCCGGTGGCTTATCTGACTGGTATCGTCTGCAGGGATACATACAAGGTTTATTGCCTCAGTGGTATGTGGATTTAAGAGTTTCGAATGGGGGAGAGGGACAAGCAAATTATTCCGGCGATGAAAAAAGATATAATCTTTATTCTTAAGGCTCTACTTTTTGTTTGGGAATAGAAGCTTTCAGGTTTTCTTGTATCCTGAGCAGAAGGATGGTAAAATAAAAAAGATAGAAAAATTGGGATAGTCGTATTCCATTCGCACGGAACAACCAAGGAACCACAACATAAAACAGAAGGAAACCACTGTGGCAGATATGACGAAAGGGCAGGAGCGGGGCGAGCTGCACCGGGCCATCTGGGCCATTGCCGATGAGCTGCGGGGCGCTGTGGACGGCTGGGATTTTAAGAACTATGTGCTGTTTGAAGATTATGCTGTAAACAGCAACAAGTTGGGAGCCACCGTGGCCAAGCGGAACGAAAAGCTGGTGAAGCTCCTTAACGGTGTGGCCGATATGAAGTTGGGTGATTGTAAAAGATCACGACATCGGCTTTGACAAGTTCGACATTGCCTGCGAGGATACCCTGACCAACCCCCAGCATTGGGATGACGAGCCCTTTGAGTTGATCGTCTCCAATTCCCCCTACTCCATCAAGTGGGCCGGGAACGACAACCCCCTACTCATCAACGACCCCCGTTTTGTTCCCACCGGCGTGCTGGCCCCAAGAGCAAGACGGATCTGGCCTTTATCATGACAGCCTCAGCTGGCTGGCGACCAACGGCACCGCCGCTATTGTCTGTTTCCCCGGTATTATGTACCGGGGCGGAGCGGAGGAGAAGATCCGCCAATATCTCATCGATAACAACTTTATCGACTGTGTCATCCGGCTGCCCAGCAATCTGTTTTTCGGCACCAGCATCGCCACCTGCATCATGGTGCTGAAAAAGAACAAGGCGGACAACAAGACCCTGTTCATTGACGCCACCAAAGAGTGCATCAAGGTGACCAACAACAATAAGCTGACGCCGGAGAACATCGGCCGCATTGTAAACACCTTCGCAAACCGCACTGAAGAAGCCCACTTCTCCCATTTGGCCACTTATGAGGGGATCGCCGGGCAGGAGTATAATCTCTCCGTTTCCGTCTATGTAGAGGCCGAGGACACCCGGAAAAAGATCGACATTGTGCAGCTCAACGCCGAGATTGCCCAGATCGTAGCCCGGGAGGAAGAGTTGCGAACTGAGATTAATAAAATTATTGTTGAAATTGAGGGGTAATACATGAAGAATCTGTTCATAGACTCGAACATATGGTTATCGCTATATCACTTTTCTAGTGATGATCTCGAACAATTTGGAAAACTTAAAGAACTAATAGGAACCGACATACGGCTATTTATTACGCAACAAGTAAGCGATGAAGTCCGGCGAAATCGTGAAGCAAAATTGAGCGATGCTTTTAAATCATTTGAAATTAAACCTATAAAATTTCCTGTGTTTTGCAAGGAATATGATCAATATTCTGCTTTCAACAAGGACTATAAAGATATCCAGCGACGATATAAAGAATGGATGGAAGAAATCAACAGCGATATACAAAGGCACTCTCTGCCTGCGGACAAAACAATTCGAGAATTTTTTGAGTTAGCTGGTCTAATAGATTGTGAAGCTGTAGTGCATAAAGCATACATAAGATATTTAGGAGGAAACCCACCAGGGAAGGATAATAGGTATGGAGATGCCATTAATTGGGAGTGCTTACTCCAATCAATTTCTAACGGCGAAGATTTATATTTTATAAGCGCGGACAAAGATTATTGTTCTCAAATTAATAGTGATATGCTAAATCCATTTTTGTTGCATGAATGGGAAGCGAAGAAACAATCACATATCTTTTTTTATAAAAGCTTAGTAACTTTTCTCAATGAGCATTTTACAAATATAAAACTGAGAAGAGAACAAATGAAGCAAGACTTAATCAATTCTTTGCGAGCAAGTGCTAACTTTCAACGTACCCACATCATTATTGCTCAGATGAGCAAAGAAAGTGGGTGGAACGAGTCGCAAATAGAGGAAATTTGCGAAATAGCAGAGAATAATAGTCAAGTCAGTTGGATTCTTGCAGATGATGATGTTTTTGAATTTTATAAACAGTTGCTATCAAACAAGAAATATCAAATACAGAAAGATACTGCTGTTTCACGAGTGTTAGAGGAATTGAAATGTATCTCTGCTGAACATGAAGAGCAAGGACGAGAAGATTGGGAGTCAGATCTAAGGGATATGCAAGAGGACCCTCATTATAATTATATCCCATGATAAGGGTAGATGTATGAAATATTTAGAACAACTGATTCAGCAGCTTTGCCCGGGTGGGGTAGAGCATCCTCGACCGCTTTGACACCCTCTGCAACGGCCTGACTAGCAGCCTACCCGCCGAGATCGAGGCACGACGCAAACAGTATAAGTACTATCGGGACAAGCTGCTGACTTTTAAGGAGTTGAAAGTATAGATGGCTGGCACGCTATATGATTGGGTTAAAGATAATGCAGATTCCGTCCAAGCTCTAATTGGTTGTGTTTCCAATTTGCTTTATAAATTTCAAAACTGGTACGATGAGAATGCGGAAACTTTAACAGAATATGTAGAGGCTTTTGTTGATTTTGGAATCTGGTCTGTGGCGGTCGATAGGCTTATAAAAAATCAAATAATTTTTACAGATTACTTATCGAATGAATTTGCCAGGGAAATATATGAAACCGATGATGTTGATGCATTGATTTCTAAATATTATTTTGAAAACAATCATCAATGTCTCAAGGCAGTAATCTCCCGGTGCGAAGGGTCAGAATTACTTAGAGATTATGATGATTTGTTTAGCCAGATTATCGCAGCTTACTACGATAAACATTATCAGCTTGCATGTCTTGGTTTGTATGCGATTATTGACGGAAGCATGAGTGTAATTTCCGGGGACAATTCAACAAGTTTTAAAAATCGTATTTCTAAGATAAAGCAGAAGATAGGTGAAAAAGTTGAATTAAGTGATGTGGATAGGAGATTTCTTTGCATTGGCTTGGCGTTGAAATCGTTTGATCAATCTGCATTTTGCAATTCAAGTTTTTATAATATTGAACCAGATTGTGTTAATAGACACTGGGACATGCATGGCCGTACTCGCCGAAGCCATACGGAGTTAGACTTTTTGAAAATACTCTTGTGGGTAGATGCTATGGTTTATATTGACGATTTGGACTGATATGGAAAAGGAGGTGCGGAGGAAGTGTTAAAATGAATTATTTCAACATTGTCGCCGCCACAACGGAAAACACCGTCGTCACCTCTTACGAGCCAGTAAAAAACCGCTCAGACAGCTATCAGGGCGAGACGGCGCTGGAGCAGGAATTCATCCACCAGCTCACCCAGCAGGGTTATGAGTATCTGATCCACCAGGAAGCTGACCTCATCGCCAACCTGCGCCGTCAGTTGGAAACCCTGAACGGCTACCAGTTTACTGACAGCGAGTGGGAGCGGTTCTTATCCGACGCAATTGCCAACCCCAATGAGCACATCGTGGAGAAGACCCGGAAGATTCAGGAGGACTTTGTGCAGGTGCTCCGGCGGGATGACGGCACTTCCAAGAACATCTCCCTCATCGCCAAGAAGAACATTCACAACAACCGTCTCCAAGTCATCAACCAATATGAGGTGAGCCAGGAGCAGGGGGCCAAGCACGACAACCGCTACGATGTGACGGTGCTGGTCAACGGTCTGCCCCTGGTACATATTGAGGTCAAGCGCCGGGGCGTGGCTATTCGGGAGGCCTTCAACCAGATCAACCGCTACCAGCGGGACTCCTTCTGGGCGGGTTGCGGCCTCTTCGAGTATGTGCAGATCTTCGTTATCTCCAACGGCACCAATACCAAGTACTACTTCAATTCCACCCGCTTCAACGCCGTCCGGGAGGCGTCCTCCGGCAAGACGAAAAAGCAGAAGACCAGCAACAGCTTTGAGTTTACCTCTTTCTGGGCTGACGCCAACAACAGGGTGATCCCTGACCTCATCGACTTCACCCGCACCTTCTTTGCCAAGCACACCATTTTGAATGTGCTGACCCGGTACTGCATTTTCACCTCGGAAAATATGCTGATGGTCATGCGGCCCTATCAGATCACCGCCACCGAGCGGATTCTGAACCGCATTGAGATCGCTAACAACTACAAGAAGTATGGCACCATCGAGGGCGGCGGCTACATCTGGCACACCACCGGCAGCGGCAAGACGCTGACTTCCTTCAAGACGGCCCGCCTGGCCTCCCAACTGCCCTACATCGACAAGGTACTGTTTGTGGTAGACCGGAAGGATCTGGACTACCAGACCATGAAGGAGCACGACCGCTTTGAAAAGGGGGCGGCCAACAGCAACACCTCTACCGCCGTGCTGAAAAAGCAGCTGGAGGACGACGACGCCCACATTATCATCACTACCATCCAGAAGCTGTCCACCTCCATCAAGAAGGAGAAGACTCACCCGGTCTATGGAAAACGGGTGGTCATTATCTTCGACGAGTGCCACCGCAGCCAGTTCGGCGACATGCACACGGCTATCGTCAAGAATTTCAAGAAGTATCATCTGTTTGGGTTTACTGGCACCCCCATCTTTGCGGCCAATGCCCGGGCGGCCAGCGGAACACAGTTCTTTACCACCGCCCAGACCTTCGGCGACCAGCTCCACACTTACACTATTGTGGATGCCATCAACGACAAGAATGTACTGCCCTTCCGGGTGGACTACATCAAGACCATGGACGCCGAGCCGGACATTGACGACAAGAGCGTCTGGGACATTGACCGAGAGAAGGCCTATATGGCGCCCCAGCGGATCGAACCGGTGGACGGGAAACGCCCGTCGCTGGAAGTCGTGCGGCAAGCGGCAGAGAGCAAGCTCGGGAAGTTCACCAAAGCGGATATGATGGAAATGTGCCCAACACCGGGGAAGACCTCGGTAGAGAGCTCCATAAAAAAGCTGGTAGAGGAAGGCATCCTTGTCCAGCATGGGAAAGGGCGCGCAACGTTCTATACCAGAACATAATAAATTCGACTCCCCGGACAGAATTTCGTCCAGGGAGTTTATTATTTGCTATTTCTGTCTTCAGTCTTGTATTCCAATCCAGAAAACGGTAAAATAATTGCAATTAGAAAAAAAGAAGTATTTTGTTCAGGAATGATGAAACCATGAACTTCAAACACGATCTGGCCGAGATTTCCAAAAAAGAATTGCATAAGGAAGGTATTTGGGTTCCCAAGGAGTGGGATGACTACCAGATTTGTATGAAATATCTGGAGATTCATCACCGTTGGTTTGGCTCCAGTGTACCTTATATATCGGTGTTTTCGAAAGAGTTGAGAAAAAAACTGCCGCTTCTGTCCGAAGAGGAACAAGAAGCAATCCGAGATATTGTGAATCGACTAAAATCGTGCCAGCCGATTACACCTTATATGAGCCGGGATATCCGTGCTATTTCTGTGAAAAAATCAGACTTTCTTCTGAAAAACTGGAATATCTATCATCTGCACTTAGAGAAAGCTCCGGAACGGTACCAAAATCCGAATTTGTTGTTCTTTCAGCCCAAGGGACAAGTTGTGCATTTTATTGATGTTAGGCCTCACCCAAAAGGCACGTCGTGGTTTGAACGAGAATTGTTTGATATTATTTATGATAACTGGCCACATTTGCTGATTTACAGACCAGATGTCAGGCCGGTACTCCCAGTTCCCGATGAAGGTGTCCATGAGCTTCTGAAGGAGGCAGTTTCCCTTATCCCATTTCGGGAGGGCTCCCTATTTCCTACCAATCTTGGTGTTGCCGCATCGGGAGATAGTAATCTGGCCGTAAGAACTGCGGACCGAGTTTTTAATCTTTTGACAGAGTGGCAATCGGAGCTAACTTCCAGAGAATCAGAGATCAAAAAATTGATCCGCAAAGAAGGAATAAAGCCGCCTCCCAGGTTGGATTATGAACTGATTATTGAAAACGGATTTTTTGTAGCTTACGAACTTCAGACACATGCTAAAATCAAGATGTTTCTTGTTCCATAAACAAATAGGCATTTATATAAGGAGGGTGTCATGAGCAATCAGAAATACCAGAGAGAAGCGAAAGAAGACCGACCGGTCGTTGCAATCTGCTACGATTTTGACAAGACTTTGACACCGGACGATATGCAGGCCCAGGGCTATATCCAGGCTGTGGGTTATAATGTGGGAGATTTCTGGACTGAGTCCAATGGTCTTGCGGAGCACAATGACATGGATCAAAATCTTGCATACATGTATAAGATGATTGAAAAAGCCCAAGGACGCGTTCTTTTCACCAAAAGTACTTTGGCAGAATACGGTGCCAAGGTAAGTCTGTTTCCTGGTGTAGAAGAATGGTTTGATCGGATCCGTAAGTATGGAGAAGAACACGGTGTGATTGTGGAGCATTACATCATCTCCTCAGGCCTTAAGGAGATGATTGAGGGAACATCGGTAGCAAAAAACGGCGCGTTCAAGAAAATTTATGCTAGTTCATTCTATTACGACGATTATGGTGTGGCAAAATGGCCAGCACAAGTGGTCAATTATACTAACAAAACGCAGTTCCTGTTCCGGATTGAGAAAGGAGTGCTAAATGTCAATGATCAGGGAGTCAACGAATCCTTTTCTCCTGAGAAAATACGGGTACCATTCCGTAACATGATCTATATCGGTGATAGTGATACTGATATTCCCTGTATGAAATTAGTAACGACCTATGGGGGACACTCTATCGGTGTGTACAACGCGGAGACAGGGGACAAGGCTAAAGTATACAAAATGATGCGAGATGGAAGAGTTAGGTATTATGCGCCTGCGGACTACTCCGAAGGAACAGAACTGGATATGCTGGTGAAAGCAATTATCGACCGCACAGTAACCAACGAGGCCTTGGAATCCATCTACTACAAATGCAAGCGTGAGTGCATCCAGGCTGACCGACAGAGCAGTGAGGTGGAACGGCGAAAAGTCGATTTGCTGATTGCGCTAGAAAACAGTCGTAGTTTTGCTACTACTCACTCTGTAATTGCGGATTTGAAAAATATTGACCAGTGGACCCCGGATGAACTGGAAACTCTGTTTGAAATTGCCGTCAACAACAGCCAGGTATTTTATATTCTCCACGATGCCGATGTGAAGACCTTTTATAGGAACCTCATAAAATCTGCAAAGGTACCGTCGCCTAATGCACAGAAAGTAATAGAAGCAATGGAAACAAAAGAACAGTGAGGCCTTACAGAAGCTAACTGTGATTCTGTCCGCTCCAAACATTTTTGCTGGAAACAGCACCTTTGTACACAGTTTGTGATAGACCATTTAGTCCAAGTTGATTGAATGAAGCAAACTCGAATATATCGCTAAAAAATTGGGGACAAATGCTTTGCATTTGCCCCCAATTTTAGTCTCAAAATCATACCCTACAAATCACATCGCAGGGATCGCCTGAAACTCAATGGCTTTATAGGAGTGATTTTGCATGATCTGTGCTGCCTCTGCCTCGGAAATTTCCGTTTGAGAGCCATCGTAAACAGATGCCTCCCAAGGTACAAGGGTAGTATAAAACCAGGGCCCGGCGTTCTCATAAAATCCTTGATATACAACAGCCTCCAGAATGGAACATGTTCCTGTGGTAGGATCGATTGTATAGTAAGCGTTGTAAGAGTCATCAGCACCAAAGGAGCCTTCATTTGCAATGGTCCCGTCCTGACAAATGTAGTAGCGGTCCCGCTCCGAACTGGCTGCCACCAAGACGGCTTGCCCGTCCACCAAAGTATACAGATCAAAGAAGGCGCCGCTACCGCCGCCCACTTCTCCAATCTCACCGATCAACAGTTCGGGAACGCCGTTTCCGTCCACATCCTGAATCGCATACCCAACCTGAGAAGCATCATAATAGGCACAGAGGGCATTGAAATTGTTTTCCTCCAGCATAGAGGCGGAGTACCCGTCCATAAGGACAATATAATAGCCACCTAAAATGTTGTAGTATGCGCTAGTATCATAAACAGGGGACTCTGGTTGCTCCGGTGCAGAAGTTTCTTCTTCATGGAGAGGTTGAGAAATGTCTGATTCCAAAGTTTGAGAAGTATCTGATTCTAATGGTGCTGACTTATCAAGTGTTGTAGAACTGATCACGTTATATGCAGTCAGGACGCAAACTGCAGCTAGAAGCGCCAACAGTACCCAAGTGCTGGGGGTAAGACGCTTTTCTGCTGGAGAAAGTTCTGCGGTGATTGCTGGATGGAGGACTCTGCCTTTCACAGTTAGTTTATTCCATGCATCCGATAGACTGGAGCGTTTCAGAAGAAAACAGATCCAGAGCGCCAGAAAGGAGATACCAACCAGTATCCCAGCGTGAAATAAAACCAAGTTGCATACAAACATGGCAAAACTAAACAGAAGCAGAATGCGAAATAGTCTGGGGCGACTCTTATGCTGATAGAGCTTGGCTGCACGGATATTTTTAGGTGTACAAGATTCAAGTGCGGTCAGGTATTGCTTTGCGTCATCAGTACGTCCATGTTGCTCAATGTAAGTCTGCGCAGCTTTAACATCTTCTGGACTGAAAAGATCTGTCTTTTCATATAGCGCATTGAAAACTTCGCCATCCTCCTGGGACCAAATTTCCTGAATTCGTGCCTGAATTTTGTCGAGGAACGGTGCTTTATTTTTATCTAAAGCTTTGTAGCTTTCTACCTGTTCTTTTAGTTTGTTGCACTGAATTTCATCTGCCTGTTCAATGCCGGTACAGATAATTCCTAGGCGATCGTGCTCCAGTTGATTCAGCGTTGAACTTTCTGTTACGCTGAATTCTTCCATCAATTTAATAATTCGGTCTCTTGCCGCCTGAGCGGATGCTTCTGATTCGTGAGCTTCCTCGGTGTATTCTTGGGCGAAAATCGTTTCATACAGTGCAGAAAGGTCAACATGGAATCGTTTGGCAATAGCACAGACATCTTTGCGCTCCGTTGGATATTCCAGGAACAAATACTTGATTAACTCGTAATTCCAAGGACAAAGTGAAACGGCTTGCGTCAAAAGTTCTTCTTTTCGATTTGGAAGCTTCTTCGCATTTTCAAACAAAGCTGATGAACGATCAAAATCAAACTGAGAACGGATATACCCGGAACCTTTTCTGATGTTTAATAATTCCATATGAGATTCATAAGCCGAATATATACCTAATTCAATTCCTTGAAAGAGTAAATTAAAAGTGGCTTGATTTTTAAACAGCGCCTGCTTAGAAGATGAGGCGGCCACTGCAGAACCAGCATTACCAACGGCATTAACCATACTGTGTCCCAGACCTGACACCATATTTAATGCGCCTGCTTGGGCAGCTCCCTTCAGCGCTCCACTTAGGCCAAAGCCGCCGCCTTGCCAACGTCCACGACTTGCTTTCCGAACCTGACGATATCGTTCCTGTGCTGCCTGTGTTTGTTCGATCTGTTGGTATTTTGAACTGACTGATTGCAATGCCTCATCTACAGGGCTTAAATCCAAGCATGTACGGTAGTAGCTTTCTTTGCTGACATCAAAAATACTGCTTGTCGTCAGGGTAGAAAACAAAGGCTTTACAGCATGCTTTTCAATGAGCTCTTTGCTGAATTGGCGATATTTTGAGAGGATTGCTTCAATATTGTCATATTTTTTATACCATTTTGAAAATTCTTCAAAGGCGCGATCTTGTGCTGTCCAGCTCCTATATTGAAGATCAAAAAAACGCTCTGCCCCATCGTCAAATGCGATGGGGGTTCCCAATAGAGTGTATCGAACCATATTGGCCCCTCCTGCTATTTTATATCTTTAGAAGGAAATTACATGAATTGTATTTGCTTTATTGCACGAATATAGTGAAATCCTTTAGTTACCATTCTACCTATCTTTCCCTTCTGAGTCAATGCCTATATACACTTAAATCTAGTATATAGAAATTTGAAACAAGCATAAAAGTCCGATACCCTATAGACAATACCTGTTTATAGGCGGTGAAGCGGTATGGACGATCAGAAGCAGAGGATCATGAAAGAAGTGGGAGATCGAATTAAATACTTCCGCCGACTGAAGTCTGTCAGCCAGGAGGAACTGGCTCTGCAAGCTAATTTGAACCCCGCCTACTTTGGACAGGTAGAGCGTGGGGTGAAATGCCCCACGATCGACACTCTGTGTAAGATTGCCAGTGCTTTGGAGGTATCTCCAGCCGAACTGCTTCAATCCGATGACCGTCCAACACATCCATCGGAATATAATCGTAGGGCGGCAGCAATGCTTGCCCGAGTTCCTGAGGAAAAGCTGGATCAGGTGCTTCGAATTATGGACGAGGTAACTTCTCTTTTCTGAGATATCAATGACATGGATATGACACCCTGGACGGCACTTCGTCCAGGGTGTTTTTTCATAGCCTTGCTTGGGTTCGGATATATTCCTCTACCGCCTGGCGGGGGATGCGCCAAACTCGCCCGTTCCGGTAAGCTTTCAGCTTATGGCTGTTTAAGAGACGGTACAGAGCGTTTTTTCCGATTCTCAGCGCTTCGCAAGCCTCATCAGCGGTTAACAGGTCATCATACAGTTCCAGCATAAGGGCACTCCTTTCCACAATTGACACAGTCCTTTACCTGGCAGATCGAGCAATAACATTGGGGGATTGGCTCTTTCTTTTTCCGGCTGCGATGTTTACCTTGAGGGGATAAAAGGCCCATTTTAGTAAGCTGCTGACACACCGCCCCCTCGGTACGCCCAAGCTGCAAAGCGATATCAGATATATCGATACCATCCTGACAATAGAGCCGTTCCAGCAATTGAATGTCTGCCTTACTCCAATACTCCCCGGAGTGTTCTGCTGGCACCTCTCCGGTTCTTAAAGCAATCAATCGACTTTGTTTCGTTGTCATTGGTGATCTCACCTCCTGTAAGATTATTAAAATGTTGGTTTATTTCATGAAAAAGTAAAAAAATACAATTACATATTATCTTCCTGATATACCCTGGATCGACCAGGGAAAAGAGCATATTCAGGAGGAAATACCCATGAAAGAGAACAGAAAAGAAGTAACCTTTACCTGCGGCGGCTGTCTGGAAGAGTTTCCGATGGATCAGCTACATGAGTTTGACGGACGGAATCTCTGCCCAGAGTGCTTCCGGGAGGAAACCACCGTCTGCTCTGTATGCGGAGAGCGGATCTGGAGCTATGACAATGCCGGGACGGCGGAGACTCCGCTTTGCCAGCGGTGCTATGACAATTACTACACCAGCTGCGACCGCTGCGGCGCGCTCATCCGTCTGGAGGAGGCCTGCTATGCCCCTGACGATGAGGACGAGGAGTATCCCATGTGCCAGGATTGCTACACCAGGATGGAGCGAGCCAATGCCATCCAGGACTACTACTACAAACCCGCTCCGAATTTCTTTGGAGCGGGTACCCGGTTCTTCGGGGTGGAGTTGGAGATCGATGACGCAGGGGAGAGCGACCGTAACGCCTGGGAACTGCTCAGCATCGCCAATGGGGAAGGGGAGAAGCGGCTCTACTGTAAACACGATGGTTCCCTGAGCGACGGCTTTGAACTGGTGACCCACCCCATGACGCTGAGATACCACATGAATAAGATGCCCTGGAAGAAAATCCTGCATCGTGCTGTGGAAATGGGCTATACCAGCCATCAGGCTGGCACCTGCGGTCTCCATGTCCACGTGAGCCGAGCCGCCTTTGGGAATACGGAGGCAGAACAGGATGCGGCCATCGCCAGGGTTTTGTACTTCTTCGAGAAGAACTGGGATGAGCTGCTGAAATTCAGCCGCCGTACCCAGAGACAGCTGGACCGCTGGGCGGCCCGGTACGGCTACAAGGAGCAGCCCCGGGACATTCTGGAGCACGCCAAGAAGGGTTGCCACGCTGGGCGGTACACCTGTGTCAACCTCCAGAACAGCAACACCATTGAATTCCGTATTTTCCGTGGTACATTGAAATACAATACTTTAATCGCCACATTGCAGATGGTTAGCCGTATCTGCGATGTGGCGATCTTTTTGTCTGACGAAGAGATCAAGGCCATGCCCTGGTCTACCTTTGTGGCGGGCTGTCAGGCTCCGGAGCTGATCCAGTATCTGAAGGAGCGACGACTGTATGTGAACGATGTGATTTCGGCAGAGGAGGAGATCTGAGATGTGCTGTTTGTTTGGATTGATCGACCATGGCCATAGCCTCACTGGAAGGCAGAAAAATCAAATGCTTTCCGTGTTGGCCTCTGCCTGTGAGGCACGTGGAACGGACGCCACCGGCATTGCCTACAATGTGGGTGGGACACTGCGAATCTACAAGCGCCCGGTTCCAGCCCACCGCCTGCGCTTTCGGGTCCCGGACACTGCCCGGGTTATTCTGGGACACACCCGGATGACCACCCAGGGCAGTGCAAAGCGAAACTATAACAATCATCCGTTCTTAGGTGTTGCCGGGAAGGATGTGTTTGCCCTGGCTCACAACGGCGTGCTCTACAACGATATGACCCTTCGTAAGGGACTGCACCTACCGAAAACAAAGATCCAAACCGACAGCTACATTGCCGTACAGCTTATTGAGCAGAAGAAAGCCCTCAACTTCGACAGCCTGAAATATATGGCTGAGGAGGTTGAGGGCTCTTTTACATTTACGGTGCTGGATCGCCGAGATCGACTGTACATCGTCAAAGGGGACAATCCCCTCTGCCTGCTTCACCTTCCGTCTCTGGGGCTCTATCTGTATGCCTCCACGGAGGAAATTTTGCGACGGGCCATGTCCCAGATGGACTTGGGTGTCTGCAAGCCCTGCCGCATTTCTCTGGACTGTGGGGAGATTCTGCAAATCGACCGGGACGGAGCATTGACTCGAAGCGAGTTTGACGACTATCGGCTCTTTGCCCGCTGGCGGGCCTCTATATGGGACATGCCTTATCGTCGTCCCTGGGGAGAAAGGGAGATTCCCGCTCCGGAAGACAGCTACCTGGAGGAGATCAAGTCAGTAGCCTCTGCATTTGGCTATGCTCCGGAGGAGATCGACCGATTGGCAAAGATGGGATTTTCCCCAGAAGAATTAGAAGATTTCCTCTACTGCGGGGAGTTATGAAGGAGGGGGCTATGAAATCAATACTAGAATTCCTGTTTTCCAGTGAGATTGTTTTTCCAGGCAGTTGGATGGAGGAAGGGAATCTGGGGCGGGAACAGGATAAGAGGGGGAACCTGGAGGTTCAAATCCAGGCCAGGTTGGGAGAAGAGCAGGCGGAGCTCTGGAAGGCGTATCAGGAAAAAAGCCAACAGTTAGAAGCACAGCAGGGCCGGATAGAATTTGAGCGCGGGTTTCTAACCGCTGCCAACCTGGCGCTGGAAATTTTCCATCGCAGCCAGGAAGACTGAACAAAAGCAGACCACCCGCCAGATGCAGCACAACGCTGCTCTGACGGGTGGTCATTTCTTTTTGACGTATTTTTGGAAAAATACGACGGGTAAAATCCAGTGTTTTCAATGGTTTTCGGAATGAAAGCGCAAAGTGTCGTATTTTCAAGGCTGAAATGTCGTATTTTGGCCACAAAAAGTGAGGTGAATCCCATTGAATAAGCGAACCATTGCCCTGACAACACAGCAGTACAAAGAGATCATCTCCACTATGAAGAAGGGCTTTTCCGGCAGCCGCCCCAATCCGGCAGTAGCCACGGCCCTGATGCTGGAGGCCAACCTGGGACTTCGAATTTCCGATATCTTAAGGCTCCGCCTCTCCGACATCGTCAAGGACGGGGAACGCTACCGCCTGGCGATCACAGAGCAAAAGACTGGAAAGGCCCGGGTGTTCACCGTTCCGTTGGCCCTCTACCAGTTTATCCGCTGCTACTGCCTGGATCAGGGAGTTTCAGAAGGGCAGAGGATCTTCCCACTGACTGAGCGGACTGTCCAGCGGCATCTGAAAACGGTCTGTGACTACTTAGGCTACCGGGATATCAGTACCCACAGCTTCCGGAAGTACTATGCCACCGAGATCTATAAGAACAGCCACTACAATATTGCCCTGGTACAGCAGCTTCTCCAGCACAGCAGTGCGGCTGTTACCCAGAGGTACATCGGCATCCAGCCGCGAGAAGTGGAGGAGGCCATCGAGGGACATTTGCAGTTAGATATATGATATATAAGGAGGAAGACCATGAGAATTTTATTGGTGGAGCCAGGCAAACGACCCGTTTTGAAAGAGATTGATGGATCGTTAAAGTCAATGCAGGAGATCGTGGGTGGCACCATCCAGGCCCTCTATCCCTTTGAGGAGCCAGTGGCCCTGATCTGCAACGATGAGGGAAAGCTGTTGGGTCTTCCACTCAATCGGGCTTTGCGGGATGAGGAAGGACGTATCTATGATATCGTGGCCGGGACATTCTTCCTGTGTGGGGCACCGGAGGGGAGTGATCGGTTTGAGAGTTTGACAAGGCAGCAAGCTCTATATTTTAGTAAACAATTTTTGCTATAAAGTCAAAGGATTTTCGGAGCAGAACTTGACCATTTGTAAGAATAGCGTATCATAGTATTAAAATTTCAGGATTCTGTTAGAGAACAGCTTGGATTCCACGAAGAGGAGTGCAGTGATAATGGGCACACAGGAAGTCGCAGACAGACTTACGTCCCTCAAAATTTGTTCTACCATCAAGCAGTTGGCAGATCAAGTGAAGACGGACAACAGAATTGAATACATCAGATTCTGCGCTTTATTGGCACTCGAAGCAGTGCGTATGCGGTATACAATGGACTATGAGAAATGTTGTTGTGATCTAACTGAACAAAAAAGATTAGTTGCGACTGTGATATCAGTATATTTACAGGCCTGGATGAAATCCGACCAAAAAGCAGGTCAAAATTTAAACGCTTTCTATAATTACGGTTATTGCTCTAAGACTCGGAGAAGAACCAGAAATTCTGTGGATCAGGGAACATCGCCATTTTATTACAGTCGTGAAACACTTGTCAGACAGAAGCAGAAATATCAAACAATCATCGAAAAAAATATAATAGAACAAGCAAAGATAGAAAACCTCTGCTATGGAAGTGATAAGGACACAAAAAAACCAAAGCAACAGCAGGATTATGCAAGTAAGCTCTCGTGGGAGACATTGTGCCTTTTGGATAAACTGTCAGAAAGGAAACTGGAGATTTTAAGTTACCTGATTGAACGAGAAGAAATCTTCAAAAAAGGTTTGCATCGTAATAGCAATGAGCATTTGCATAAATGCTACCAAGATTACTATGATCTTTATCGGCGTTTAGATCCTCAAAACAAGGAAACACATGCTATAACTGACATCGAGTATGTTTCAACAGCAATCATGCTTCAAGAAATGGAATATAGTTATCGGTTTCATGCAGCTGCCTTGCTTGCAAAAGAGATGGTTGGAAGGGTGCCACCTTTTCGCTTTGATGCACACAAAGAAGATTTGCTGCTCTTTTGGGGAAGATTTGCAAACGCTGGGGAAGTCAAACGAACAATCATAAACGGCAATCCGGATCTTGTTTTTGAATATAGATCCCGCGATATTCTCTCATATTCTGATAAAATTCAATATCTTTGCGATTGTGGAGAGAATCATTCGAATTGCCATTCTACATTTCCTCAGAGAGTTGCGAGTAATATTATATTAGAAAGGGAAATTCTACTGCTCTTACTCAATATTATTCCTCCGCAAAAAATGCCGTCCTGGGAAGAAAAGGATTACCACCATGCGCGGCTCTTTTTTGAAAAAGAGTATCCCATTTATCAAGTATATTTGCAGGCATGCGGTGAAAATGGGGCATTGAACATGGGTGGCATGGTGCATAAGCGAGAAAACGATACTGCTTATGATATGATTCGAGACTTTTTCAAATGGATCATAGCATCCCAGGGAGAGGACAAGTATCGTCCGGAGGCTCCGGGCCGGAAACACATCATTGGAGAAATGAAGGAATTCACAAGCAAAAGATACAAGCCGACCAGAGATAAAAGAGGACGGCCTCCAAAAAATAGCGGGGATGGGGATTTGAAGTAGAAGAATTTCTCATGTACCCGAAGATTTATACATATATGAATCAAAGATCGGCACGGATGACATCCCTGCCGATCTTTAATTTACAATAAATGGTATTAAAAACTGAAATATCTTTTTTATTGCCCCAGAGGTACAGTATAGGAAAAGGAGGAAAAACAACAAAAACATAAAAAATCAGGAGGAGTTATGGACGAAACTAAAAATAACAAGACACACGAGGCGCTTCCGCTGGTTTTGACAGTACCGGAGGCTGCCAAGAAGCTCCGCATCGGCCTTGGGCGGTGTTATGAACTCACGCGCTGCGGGCAGCTGCGCAGCATCAAGATCGGCAAGCGGATCTTGGTCCCCAGAGCTGCTATTTTTGAGTTCCTTGGGATGCCGGATGAAACACCCGCATGAGGCTGCCATGCGAAAGGAGGCAATATAACTGTGGCAAAAAAAGGTGGCAAAAGAGGTGCGCAGGGCGGGGGCTCCATCCGGAAGAAAACCGTCGTCCGGGACGGGGTTCCCTATACATACTGGGAAGCCCGGATCACAACCGGTTTTGATCCGGGGACCGGTCGTCAGAAGCAGCGTTCCTTCTCGGGCAAAACTCAAAAGGAAGTCCGGGAGAAGATGCAGGCTGAGCTGGTTAAGATAAATAACCACGAATACCAAGAGCCATCTAATATGACCCTTGGCGAGTGGCTGGAGACCTGGGAACGGGATTTCCTGATTGGGGTCAAGCCCTTTACTAAGCTCAATTACTCCCAGCATATTCGCAATCACATTATCCCTGCGCTTGGGAACCGGAAGCTTCAACAGCTGAGCGGGCTGGATATCCAGAGATTCTACAACGAGATACTGGAGAAAGGAGGGAAAAAGCGGCTCCATGACAAAGAGGGGCGCATTCTGAAAAAGGATGGGAAGCCGGTCTATGAGCCGGCCCCGTTGTCAGCAAAGACGGTAAAGAACATCCATGGTGTGTTACATAAAGCACTGGAAAAAGCGGTCCAGTCGGGCCATATCCGAACCAATCCAGCAGACAATTGCGAGCTGAGCCGGGTGGAGAAGAAGGAAATCCGCCCGCTTGACAGCGAGGACATTGCCCGCTTTATGGAGGCGGTGCAGAATCACCCCTTCCGGGCCCTGTTCCTGACCACGCTGTTTACCGGTATGCGCCGGGGGGAGGTCTGTGGCCTGCGCTGGGACTGTGTGGATCTGGAGCACGGCACAATTACCATTAACAAGCAGCTCCAGAACATCCCCGGACAGCCTGGCTCATACCGCCTGGTCTCCACCAAGAACGGAAAAGGCCGTACCTTGAAAGTCAGCCATTTCGTGGTTGATTTGCTTTGCCAGCAGAAAGCGGAGCAGGAGAAGATGAGGCGGCTGGTGGGAGAACTGTGGCATAATGAGGGCTATGTGTTCTGCAATGCGGTAGGGGAACATCTGTCGCCCAGTACAGTCTACCACAACTTCAAGCGGATTGCCAGTGACATTGGCATGCCTGACGCACGGCTGCATGACCTGCGCCACAGCTATGCGGTGGCGTCCTTGCGGGCTGGGGACGATATCAAGACCGTACAGAGCAACCTGGGGCACCACACCGCATCCTTCACCCTGGATGTCTACGGCCATGTGACGGCGCAGATGCAGCAGGCCAGCGCAGACCGGATGGATTCCTTCATCCGCACGGTCTCTGAGGCGAAAAGGGAAAATGAAAGGGAAAATGAAGGCTGAAAACGGCAAAGGAGCCTTGAAACCCAACAGTTTCAAGGCTCCTAAGGTGGTCCGAGTGGCGGGATTTGAACCCACGGCCTCATGGACCCGAACCATGCGCGCTACCAACTGCGCTACACCCGGATGCTGATTGTCGTTTTCACGACCATAGCTTATACATTATAAATTTCTTCCCTGACGATGTCAAGAGGAATAATGGAATTCTCCATGGAATATCCTATTTTATCAAAAACATCAAAAGGGGGAGTGAGGATGGAGCATACCAGCGCATCCTACCGCGCATACCGGACAAGCGGCCGTTCCGCCGCCAGGCGGAACCGAGGCAATCAGAGCGGGCTCTCGCCCAAGGAGCGGGTACGCCTGGTACAGCTGTGCGTATGCCTGATACTGTTTCTGGCGGTGTTTGTGGGGAAGGGAGCCTTCCCACAGCAGCTGGCCCAGATTCAAAACAAGCTGGTGTCGGCGCTGACAGCAGACACCGACTTCCGCGCCGCTTTTTCTAAGTTGGGGGAGTCCCTGGGAACCCAGGACTCGGTGCTGGGGGAGTTGGAGGACTTCTGCGTGGAGGTCTTCGGCATCCAGCCTTCCGGAGCCGGTGATGATTTGGAGGGTCAGAGCCAGCCCCAACAAGAGCAGGCCTTTCTCAATGCCGGAGCCTCCTCCGCCGACCTGGCCGCCCACTACCTGCGCCTGGAGGATATGCCTCAGGACTGGCTGAGCGGGGGAGAGACTGTGTCGGAAACCCCGGAGACAGCACCAGAGCCTCAGGCCCAAACTCAGCCCGAGACGGCGGCGGCCCAGCCGGAGGAGACCGTGCCGGCGGTAGGCACGGTGCTGCTGTCGGCCAACTACGAAGGCCCGGCACTGCCCAACAATTATACGATGGATAAACTGTCCCTGGGGGCGCTGGAGACCGTCAATCCCATTCTGGGCCACCTCAACTCAGTGTATGGCTACCGGGACCACCCGGTGGACGGGGAGTATAAATTCCACAACGGGGTGGACATCGGCGGACAGATGGGGGACCCCATCGGAGCCTTTGCCGCCGGGACGGTAGAGTACATCGGCGAGAACGACGACCACGGGCTGTATCTGCAGATCGACCACGGCAACGGAGTTAAGAGCTTCTATGCCCACTGCAGCAAGCTGTGTGTCTCCCAGGGCCAGACTGTGGCGGCAGGGGAGACGGTGGCCCTGGTTGGCTCTACCGGGGTATCTACCGGCCCTCACCTGCATCTGGAGATCAAATGCAACGGGGTGCACGTGGACCCGGCCTACTACGTCACCTTCCTTACCGACTGAGTGCGTCTGGGCAGGGTAGAGGTCAGCGGCGGCTTTCTTTTGCTGCTGGCCTGGCTCAACTATACCGATACCCAGGGTCTGATCCCCCAGGCCGTTGTCTCCTGCGCCCTGCACGAGGGGGGACACTGGCTGGCCATCCAGGCCGTAGGAGGCAAGGTGAGGCGCATGCGGCTGGGAATCGCGGGGGCGGAGATGGAGCTGGGCCGTCCTCTGTCCTACACCAGGGAGGCCCTGTGCGCCCTGGCCGGGCCGGGGGTGAGCCTGGCTCTGGCCTGGCTGGGACATTTCCTGCCCGGCGGCGCTCTGTTTGCGGGCATCAACTTGGTGCTGGCCCTCTTTAACCTGCTGCCGGTGAGCGGCCTGGACGGGGGGAGGGCGCTCCACTGCACCCTGTGCGCCCTGGCCGGACCGGAGGCAGCGGAGCGGACAGCCGGCCTTCTGGACGGATTTTTGGTAGGTGTACTGGTAGCCGGAGGGGTCATTTTGGCCTGGAATGGGGGCAGCATCACCCTGCTTTTTACCGCAGGATGGCTATTTTCTTCCATTTGGCGTGAAAAGGAAGGAAAAAGGGGTTGCCAGATAGGGGGGAAACGAGTAAAATAGTTCTACCGCGTCTCAAGATAGAACTGGGGGAACGACATGAATCGCACGCTGGAGCATATTTTGCCCAAAGTACAAAAACCTGCCCGCTACACGGGCGGAGAATATAACGCCGTGGTAAAAGACAAACGCACGGTAGACACCCGCTTTGCCCTTTGCTTTCCGGACACCTATGAAATCGGCATGTCCAACCTGGGCTGCCGTATTTTGTACGGCCTGATGAACGAGCAGGAGGGGCTGTGGTGCGAGCGCTGCTACGCCCCCTGGGGAGATATGGAGGAGGAAATGCGCCGGGAGGGGTTGCTGCTCTACGCCCTGGAGAGCGGCGACCCTATTTCTGACTTTGATATCATCGGCTTCTCGCTGGGCTATGAGATGGCCTACACCAATGTCCTGAACATGCTGGACCTGGCGGGGCTGCCTCTGCGCAGCGAGCAGCGGCCGGAACTCACGCCTCTCATTGTGGCGGGCGGCACCTGCTGCTATAACCCGGAGCCTCTGGCCCCCTTCGTGGACATGTTTGTCCTGGGCGAAGGGGAGGAGGTCACCCTGGAATACATCGCCCTGTACCGCCAGGCCAAGGAGGAGTGCTGGAGCAAGGAGGAGTTTTTGCGGGAGGCTGCCCAGATCGAGGGCATCTACGTCCCGTCCTTCTATGAGCCCGTCTACCGTCCTGACGGCACCCTGGAGGAAATGCGCATCAAGGAGGGCTCCGGCGCGCCGGAGCAGGTGCGCAAGCGGGTGGTGCAGGACATGGACAAGGCCTACTTCCCGGTCAAGACCATCATCCCCTCCACCGAGATCGTCCACGACCGCGTCATGCTGGAGCTGTTCCGGGGCTGCATCCGGGGCTGCCGGTTCTGCCAGGCGGGCTATGTGTACCGTCCGGTGCGAAACCGCAATCCTCAGCTGCTGGCTGAGTACGGCAAGGCAGCCTGCCAGGATTCCGGCTATCAGGAGATGACCCTGTCCAGCCTGTCCTCCACCGACTACCCCTGCCTGCTGGAGCTGTGTGACGACCTGCTGGACTACTGCGCGCCCAAGGATATCGGCGTGTCCCTGCCCTCTCTGCGGGCAGACACCTTCTCCATGAACCTCATGGAGCGCCTGCAGCGGGTGCGCAAGGGCGGTTTGACCTTTGCCCCGGAGGCGGGCACCCAGCGTCTGCGCGACGCCATCAACAAGAATCTGCGGGAGGAGGACCTGCTGCAGTCCTGCCGCACCGCCTTCTCCGGCGGCTGGAGCGGCGTGAAGCTCTACTTCATGCTGGGCCTGCCCACCGAGACCGACGAGGACGTGCTGGGCATCGCCGATCTGGCACGGAAAGTATACCAGTGCTGGCGGGAGTGTACTCCCAACCGCGCCCGCGGGGTGCGTATCACCGTATCCACCTCCTGGTTTGTCCCCAAGCCCCACACCGCATTCCAGTGGGACGCTCAGATCCCGGTGGAGGAGTACCAGCGGCGGGTGAACCTGCTGCGGGACGCTCTGAAGCGGGACCGTTCCATCACCTACAACTGGCATGACCCCCAGACCAGCTATCTGGAGGCCATCTTCTCCCGGGGCGACCGCCGCCTGGCCGACGTGCTGGAGCACGCCTGGCAGAACGGGGCCAAGTTCGACTCCTGGAGCGAGTATTTTGACTTCCAGCGCTGGATGGACGCCCTGTCCGCCTGCGGTCTGGACGGCGACTTCTACGCCCACCGGGAGCGGCCCCGGGACGAGGTATTCCCCTGGTGCCGTATCGACCCCATGGTCACCCCCGCCTTCCTGTGGCATGAGCGGGAGCTGTGCTACCAGTCCCAGACCACCCCGGACTGCCGCACCCGCTGTTCCGGCTGTGGAGCCAACCGCCTGCTGAAAGGAGGGGTGTGCAATGGCTGACCGTCTGCTCTTTTCTAAGACCGGCCGGGCCAAGTATATCTCCCACCTGGACCTGATGCGCACCTTCCAGCGGGCCTTCACCCGGGCCGGCATTGAAATCAAGCATACCCAGGGCTTCCATAAGCACCCCTTCGTGTCCATCGCCCTGCCCCTGTCGGTGGGCTACTCCAGCCAGTGTGAGATTCTGGAGTTTGGCCTGGTGGGGGGAGCCACCGCTGAAGAGGTTCCTGCCCGGCTTACTGCGGCTATGCCTGAGGGGATCATCATTCACCAGTGCTACCCCGCCGAGCGCAAGCTCAAAGAGCTGGCCTATGTGAACTACATCATCAATTTTGAGTACTCTGAGGGCCGTCCTCAGGCCTCGGAACCTGCCATGCGGGAGCTGCTGAGCCGGGAGAGTCTGGTGATGCAGAAGAAGTCCAACAAGTCCAAAAAGGGCTACACCGAGGTGGATCTCATTCCGCTCATCAAGGGCTTCAATCTGGAGTGCCAGAGCGACACCCTCACCCTGGACGCGGTGCTGTGCGCCCAGAATCCGGGACTCAACCCGGAGCTCATCCGGGCGGCCTTCTGTCAGGCCTACCCCGAGTATGCCCCCGATTTTGTCACCTTCCACCGCCGTGAGGTACTGGATATCGACGGAAAACCGTTTAGATAATAGCTTCTTTCTCCCCACGGGGTTGTCAAACGCCCGGGGGAGTGGTATAATACCTCCGCTATTTGAACCGAAAAAAGAGAAGGGAACGATACTATGTCCGGACATTCCAAGTGGCA
>OGEZ01000451.1_pt1 | contig 36750 bp, 58 predicted proteins | sample 1570831 | NCBI WGS metagenome assembly OGEZ01 (sample SAMEA2582059, study PRJEB24529) | metagenome | biome: Human gut stool | place: China | collected 2011
GCTATTGGGCGGTACACGCTGGCAGTAAATCGGCGATGGAAAAAAGAAGGCGAAGCGGAAGCGGATTTTATTCCGTGTGTCGCATTCGGAAAGACTGCCACATTTGCGGAGAAGTATTTTTCAAAAGGGCAGTTGGTTTGCATTGTTGGACGTCTGCAGGTGCGAAACTGGACGGATAAAGACGGCAACAAAAGGAGAAACATGGAAGTGGTCGTGGAGGAACAGCATTTTGCCGGCAGTAAGAACGAAAATCAGGAGCCGAGGAGAGAACCGACGCAGGATGGATTTTATCCAATAGACGATATCGAGGACGATGATCTGCCGTTTTGAGGAGTGAAGATATGAAACAAATGAATTTACTGGAAGAATTGATCGTTGATAATTTTGCAGGCGGCGGTGGTGCATCTACTGGCATTGAGCTTGCCACTGGACGTCCGGTGGATATTGCAATAAACCATGATCCAGATGCCATTGCTATGCACAAGGCAAACCATCCTTACACCACACATTATTGTGAATCGGTTTGGGATGTAGATCCAAAGAAAGTGTGCAGAGGAAGAAAGGTAGGGCTTGCCTGGTTTTCGCCGGACTGCAAGCATTTTTCAAAAGCAAAGGGCGGTAAGCCTGTTGACAAGAATATTCGAGGTTTGGCGTGGATTGTACTAAAATGGGCTGGTACAGTGCGTCCTAGAGTGATCATTCTGGAAAATGTGGAGGAATTCCAGACATGGGGACCTGTGAGAAAAGGAAAACCAGTCAAAAGCAGAGCGGGAGAAACATTTCGAAAATGGAAAGAGCAGCTGGAAAGCCTTGGGTACTGCATAGAGCACAGGGAACTGGTAGCGGCAGATTATGGAGCGCCTACCATACGGAAACGATTCTTTCTGATTGCACGATGTGACGGAAAGCCTATTGTATTTCCGGAAAAGACGCATGCGCCGGCAGGCAGTGAAGAAGTGAAAGAAGGCAGGAAAAAACCATGGAGAAGTGCGGCTGAGGTCATAGACTGGTCCATGCCATGTCCTTCTATTTTTGATACATCAGCAGAAATCAAAGAAAAATACGGTATTCGTGCGGTGCGTCCGCTGGCAGAGAATACCATAAAAAGAATTATCAGAGGATTGGACAAGTTTGTATTAAATACCTCTGCGCCATTTTTGGTTATGGTAAATCATACGGGAGAGTTCAGGGGACAGGAAATAACAGATCCGGTGCAGACTGTCACAGCAAAGAACGGATATGGATTGGTATCACCGATTTTGGAGCCATATTCGATTTGGACGGTTTCCAATACCAGCAATGCGACAGGACATGCCGCAGATTCCCCCTTAGATACCATACGGACAGGCGGCGGAGGTGGACAGATGCTTCTTTCTGCGGAAATGACAGCCATAGGACAAACGGGTTTATCAAAAGATCGTTCTTATAGCGTAGAAGAACCTGTCAGAACAACGGTTTCCAAAGCAGAGCAATGCTTACTGATGCCTTCACTGGTACAGTATCACACAGAACAGTCAGAAAAAGCGAGAGGGCAGAAAGTAACAGAACCGCTGATGACACTGGATGCATCCAACCGTTATGGAGTTTCAGCGGCATATCTTACAAAATACTATGGCAACGAAAAAGGTGGTATTTCTGCTGCTGATCCATTGCATACGGTAACGGCAAAAGATAGGGAAGCGGTCACAGCGGTTCACATGGAAAAATTTTATAGCGGTGGATACACAGGCTGTGGAAGTTCTGCAAAAGAGCCGCTGGGAACAATTACAGCGGTAGATCATAATGGAATATTAGCAACATTTTTATCAAAGTTCTATAAAACTGGAATAGGACAAGAAATATCAGATCCACTTCATACTGTTACAACGTCCCCAGGACATTTCGGTTTAACCATTGTCAAATTGGAGAGAGAAAATACAGATTTGGGGCATTGGAATGAAATCAGAGAATTACTCAATCGATATGCTGACTACAAAATCGGATGTGATGAAATCCTGCTGATTTCCATAAGAAATCAAAAATACTTTATCAGTGATATTGGACTGCGTATGCTGACACCAAAAGAGTTATATGCGGCAAATGGATTTCCTGCTGATTACATCATCGATAAGGATTGTGACGGAAAAACCTATGGAAAGACAAAGCAGGTGGCGAGATGCGGTAATGCAGTACCGCCACCGTTTGCGGAAGCACTTGTTCGGGCAAATTTGCCGGAAATGTGTGGGGAGAAAATTGGAAGTATGGAAGAATTACGGAATGTTATGACAGGATAGGATGACAGTATGAAAACATTGATCAAATACCCAGGAAGTAAATGGAGAATTGCAGACTGGATCATATCATTTTTCCCAGAGCATCACAGTTATTTGGAACCATTTTTCGGAAGTGGTGCCGTGCTTTTCAACAAAGGAAGAAGTCACATCGAAACCATAAATGATATGGACGGGGATGTGGTGAATTTTTTCGATTGGGTAAAGCGTGACCCGGAACGGCTGGCAAGTGCGGTATGGAAGACACCATATAGCAGAAAAGAATACAACAGGTCATTTCAAAAGCAAAAGGATGATTTTCAAAGAGCGTTGTCATTCTGTGTAAAACTGAACATGGGACATGGTTTTCGGACTTCTGGCGGAAAAGTAGGATGGAAAATGGATGTGCAAGGAAGGGAAAGAGCGTATGCACTGAGAGACTGGAACCAATTCCCGGAACGGATCATAGAGGCTGCGGCCAGATTGAAAGAAGTACAGATCGAATGTAGACCGGCACTGGATGTTATCAGCAGGTTTGATTTTGAGAATGTGCTGATATACGCAGATCCGCCGTATCTGCTGGAAACGCGATATGGGAAACAGTACAGACAGGAAATGTCAAAGAAAGACCATATAGAGCTGCTGGAAGCGTTGATGGAAAGTAAGGCAAAAGTGATTTTAAGCGGATATGAAAGCAGTCTGTACGACAAAATGCTGGATGGATGGCAGAAAGCATACATAGAAAGTATCACACAAAATGTGCAGAAAAAAAGAATGGAAGTCATTTATATGAATTTTGTACCAGAAAAGCAGATGGAGTTATTTTGAGGAGGGGAAAACGTGGAAAATGAAAATTTCAAAATCCTTATAGAAACAAGCGAAGAAAGTGTAAAGACGGAAATAAGCGGAGATAGACGAAAAGTATATATTTCTCTTTGTGCCGCATTAGTATCCTTCTGCTGGCTTACAAAAACGGATAAATCAAAAAAAGAAGATATTTTGAAAGTAATCACAGAGGATTTGGCGAATCTTTTGGACAGAAAGGAATTGGAGGAACGAAAGAATGGATGAAATCTTGGAAAAAATGGAAGCTGCGACGGAAGCGGAATACGAGAAAATCTTAGCAAAGTGGGGCAAGATCAGAGAAGATGCGGAGGACGAAGCGGCAGGGATTTCAGAAGAAATCTATAACGATGCCATGAAATGTGCTGCAGAGCTTATGCAGGTAGGAGCCGTATGTTTGCGGTTCATCAACAGCAATGGAAAGGAATGGGGAAGATGAAGAAGAAAAAAACGAGGATGTGTACGCTGTTCAACTGCGACCGCAGGCATGGAAATGTATGCTGTGCTGACTGCGGGTTCAGACCAAAATGCAAGAACAGCTGCCAGAATGAGCCGGAAAAATGCGGGTGTGTGAAAGGGGACAAAGACCATGAAGAAAAATGAGGATGAGGTGCTGAAGAAAGGAAAGTGAAATCATGATGGTTTTGAAAGATTTGATAAAGGCACTCAAGCGGATGAAAGTAGAAACGGGAAGTTTAGTTTGCCTAGGATGTGCCTATGAACATAATTGTGGGGTGCATGGCTGCCGGATTTTGCGAGAAACGGTAAGTATGTTGGAAGATGTTCGTTTGCACAAGATCGGGGATAAAGAAGACGTTGATAGAGCAATTCAATATTTTGTGATTGCCGTCCCTGATAGTGAAGAACAGGCTAAAGCATACTTTTTTGCACGAAAAGCGTTGGTTATGATGCGTGGAAAAGATTCTGGGGAAGAAAAAGAAAGTCAGGAGGTAATTTGCCATGCTGAAAATTGAAACTGAAAATAAAAAGCTGATTTGGAAGCTTCCGGAAAAGGAAAGTGACCAGTTGTTCACCCATCTTTCGTTGCATCTGATTGAACTGACTGGCGGAGTTGCGAAAGGTGCAGCTGAACGGACAGAAGACATACCCGATCTGGTACCTACAGGGGAAAAAGACAAAGCGACACCTAGATATAAAAGGGAGCAAGAACCAGTTGAAACAGGCAAAAAATATTCTGGACCGCTTTATATCAAGTGCGACCACTGCGGATCAGAAAAAGGCTGGGTATCCAAAGAACCTACGAAAAAACATTATTGTCCAGACTGTGGAAAGGTCACTGTGCTGAAGGAAGAAAATATGCATCCTTTGCAGCAGCAATGTGAATGCGGTTGGAGTTCCAAAGCTATGACTAATCTGGCAGTGGATATGGCTGACATTAAATGCCCGAAATGCGAATATTTGATTGCAGTTAAGTGGAATGCCAATAAGGGATGTTATGAAACGATTTTGTGAGAATAGATAGGTGGGATAGCATGAAAGAATTGAAAATCTATTTGGAAATCATGGGGCTTGCGGAGGATGAAAACGGGAATCCAGATGCAACGGGTTTGAGCATTGGCGGAAACATGGTGCAGAGGATGAGTATGAAGAAAAAATGGAGGAAATCAGACAGAAAGTGACCATCAAAGATGTTCTGTGGTTCACAGGATTGGGAATGTTTGTGGAGGAAAAGGACTGCCGGTTTATTTCTCAGGAGGAATATGAGGAAAAGTACGGGGAGGATGCGTAAAGCATTTTCGTAAGGTCAGGAAAATGGTAGGAGGTGCAAAATGAGAGAATATACCGTAGTGAAGTATGAACAATCAGACTTTGACGATGTGAAAGATAGAATGACAAAGGAAGAAGCTATTCAAATTTTGGAAGGTCTTCCAAGAGGGTGGTTTCCGTACAGTATCCCTGATTGGGGAGGTAAGGTAACTGAATCTGATTATGATAACTATAAAACGTGCTGCGCTTTGGCTATTGCTATTGAAGCACTAAAAGAAAAAGTTGTTTTGCAGGAGGGATAACGTGGAATGGATACATGTTGACAATAAACTGCCGCCAAAGAAAAAAGATGTGCTGTTGTATTTTGACAGCGGTAAAATGGCGGTTGGTTTTTGGTACGGAGTAGACGAAGTTACAGGGGAAGTATTGTACGGTGTTTGCTGCGGTGATGGCACATGGAACACAAGTGACAGTTATCCGACACATTGGCAGGAACTTCCAGAAGAACCGGAGGTGTGGTAAATGGACGAAATTAAACGAGCTCTTTTGGGCGACAAGGAAGCGCAACGGGCGGTGACGGAGAGAGGGGAACTTCTGCCGTGTCCGTTTTGCGGAAGTGAAAAAACAATAATTAGCAACTGGGGAATGTGGCGTGGCTGGTGTCAAGCGTGCTTAGGTAAATCAGACGACCAGTTAAGTTACAGAGATGCGTTGAGAATGTGGAACACCCGTCCGCAGATTTTGACTGCGGAGGAAATGGAGAAAGTGGAAAAGATAAATAGAGGTTGTTTTTGCAAGGAGTGCGAATTTTCAAATGCAAATGAATATTTTCTAGAAGAAATAGAGGATGTAGAATTTTTGAGGTGCGAATTTGATTACAATCGGATACTTCATGTCGATCCTAATGATTTTTGTACAATGGGGAAAAAGATGGAATAAGAAATGGAGAGATTGGAGGGGTTGGAATGAAATTAACTGATTGCACTAAATCAGAGTTGATATGGGTGATTGAACAGGCTGGAAAGCTTTCATTGGGAGACACGGAATATTATATAAACCGGGCATTAAATGACCTGCAGTTTCAAAGGGAAATGGAGCGAATAGAAAAGGCGGAAAAACTTACAGAAATATCAAGAAAAGCAACGGAAGAATATGTGCAGCTATTAAAACCGTATGAGGGAAAGGCTATATCAGAAGTCCCTATGGACGTTTTGAGAAAGGCGGATTTAGCCCTCAAACGTTCCAAAGAAGCAAATGAGAAATATTGTAGGCTTATGAGAGTAAAGTGAGAAATCCCAAAAAAGAAAAAATCATAGAGAGGTGGGAAGAATCGACATGAATATCCAGACATTTTTTGAAGCTGTATTTTATGTTTTAGATAAACTGACCCTGATGTTTCTGGCTTTTGTGCTGATATACTTTGCACTCAAATCCGGAACAGAGTCGCGTTTGCAAACCGTAGCAGGCACTTTACTGGTTGTCGCTTTATCAATCTTCTTAGTTTTTACACCGTTTATCCAGCTTGTGTATTATTTTGTAACGGGTGAGCCGCTGTGAGGAAATAGGAGGGTACAAGTTATGGACGGGAAAAAAAGTAAATTTGAATATGAAAGTTTTACTGACGGATTTTTTGCAGTAAACAAAGACAAATACACGAAAGAACAAGCTGTTGAATTGTTTTTGGAAGAAACCTGCGGAATTGTTCACGAAATCATTACAGGAACGGTATACTTCGGCTTTGGTGTTGACGAAGATGGAGAGAAACATAACTGCTGGTGGCTGGATATTGACTATACCGGATCATCTGCTAGAAGGTTCCCTGTTTGGGTTATTAGATAGGAGTGGTACGGAATGAAGGAAACATTGAAAAAGATTAAGAATTGCAAAACAATGTTTGAACTTGATTCGTTGAGACTTGAAATTGTGAAAAACGCCAAAAATGGAGAAGAATTTTTCGAAATGCAGAGAGAATTTATAAAAAAGAAAAATAGTCTCAAAAGAAACGGACACACCAGAGAAAAAGAGGGATATTCGTTGGTAGATGTTACGTATCAAGCAATAAGAAATGATAGTTGACTTTGGAAACATTCACGATAAGGAGGAGTGACCATGGATGCAGTGGAATTTTTGAAAGAATGGAAAAGAATGTGTGATGACGAGGATTACTGCAGGGCGTGCAAAGCGTATGGTATATGCGGACTGCCGTCAGGAGTTAGAGTTGACACAGAAAGAATCGTTTATGTTGTCGAAAACTGGGCTAAAACCCACCCTGTCATCGAACTGACAGAACAGCAGAAAACGGCGATCCGCGGAAGAATTGCAGAGGGGTATAGATGGGTTGTTGGATGGCAATTTTCAAATGTTGTGTTTTCAGTAGAAAAACCAGAACAAAATGAAAATGGAGGAATCGGACTAAGAGGGAGAATTTCTTATGGAGATTTTTTATTTTTTAATTTTGCAAAGGGAAACTCCATTTTTTACCTTCCAGATCTGTTAGGGGGTGAGGAATGATGGCAAAATATAAAGTCTCTTACAACGGTTTCGTTTATGTTGAAGCCGATACATCCGAAGAAGCTGAGGAAAAAGCTTTTGATGAGGTGGAAGAAATCTATTCAGAAAAGCAGGTCGATGCTGTGATCGAAGTGGATGAATTTGTTGTTGAGTTGTAGGATTTTGTTATTAAAAGAGGTGAAACTGACATGATGGTAAATAAAAATTCGACTTTTTGTGTGTATATGACACCTTGTAATTATTGTTCGAAGTTTGATAAGCCTTGCAATGAGGCATGCAACGACAAGGGAAAGCCTAAAAAAGCAAAAGTCCCTGCAGGTAGTGAAGCACCTGATAAAATGCTTAACCCAGCCGGAGTGTATGCTGTTACATTTGCCCGTAACCATGGCATGAGTATTGCTGCAGCTATGGAACAACCTATGGTAAAAGCAAGGTTTGAGGTATTCAATAAAACGGGATGGTGATGAAATGAAATTAAGTGAAGCAGTTGCAATTTTTTGCAACATCTATAACAGTCAAGAAAGTAACGCCGAAAAAATGGAGGCTATAAGTATTGTTGTTAAAAACGGTATGCCGTTTAACAGCATAACGAAACAGGAATATGTGAACGCTTTGCAGTGGATTTTTGAAAACTACGAAGTGGATGACAAGGAGGACTGAATATGGACGAACTCAGCCGAAATGGCAGCGGATACTATGACCCGACTGCATCGCCAGTTTTGCATGCCATACATAAACGAGAGCAGGAAGCCGATGAGGATGCCAACCGCATCATCAGACTAATCAAAGATTTATTGCGAATCTGCGATTTTGAGCTTATTGAGCGTATCCAGATTCGGCATAAACCAACAGGGAGGGAATACCGATGAACAACGAAGAAAAGAAGCAGTACCTGCGCAGATATCAGGTGGCTAAGCGTAGGGAAAAATTGATTCAAGACGCAATCGCAGAGTTGCGTTCCAGCAAGACAAGCCCTGTTGGGTTAGGGGATGGGTTGCCACATGGCAGCGGTACATCCGATCTGTCTGGATACGCAGCGAGATGGGACGAGCTGGTGAGGGAACTAGAAGCAGAAAAAGAAATGCAAATGATTGCATATCAGGAGATTTGGGATCAATTAAAAAGAATTCCAGATGCAACCGAGATGGAAGTGCTTACTCGAAAATATCTTTTTGGTCAAGAATGGGACGAAATTGCGTCAGAGATGGGGTACAGTTATCGAAATATCACTAGAATTCATGGGTATGCGTTACTACATTTTGAAATTTCATAAAGATGTCCTACTATGTCCTATCATGTCCTTTTATGTCCTAGTGATATGTGGTAAAATGTCATCGTGAAAAAAGACATAAATGGAACTCCATTCTTTTGGGGACGCCTTACGGGGCGTCCTTTTTCTTTTTCCTCGGGAGGTGATTTCAATGGGAAATACGTTTACCATTGGAATAAAAAACTACAAAAGCCTGCAAAAAGAAATCCGTAAACTGAAGCAGGCGCCGGAAGCGGTATCGAAAGGAATCTTAAGCGATTTCAAAAAGCGTGCGCCTGGCTGGATCGCGAAAGAAGTATGTGCTGTTTACAATATCAAACGGACAGAGGTGCGCCCCAAGAGCGGCTCCGGCGGCACAAAGATCGGATATATTGGTGTCCGTGGTAAGACCATAGCCAAAGCGGCGCTGGTCTATCAGGGACGTCGTTTAACTCCCGTTCACTTTCAAATGCGACCGACAGCACCGCCCTTGAACAGAACAGGTTATACCATCAAAGCAACCATCAAACGTGGGCAGCGGAAAACGTTAGGCAAAGTGAAGAAGCTGACGAAAAAGCAAAAAAAGAACATCGGAAAGAACTTCCGAAAGCAGGGCAAACAAAACAGCGCCGCTTCACCAATCATGCTCCTGCATACAGGCAACCGTCAGGAAGGCGGCACCAACTACATTCCTTTCCAGCGCATGAGTCAGCGTCGAAGTGATTTGAAAGCCATCAAGACAGTATCCATGCCGCAGATGGTCAGCAATAATGTTGTAAAAGAAAACATTGAAAAGACCCTTTCCACGGAGATGGGCAAGCGTATCGACCATCACATGAAGCGGTACATGAAATAATTTTACTGCAAAAAAAAATGAAGCAAAGGCATGGTGCAGGCATTCCACAGGTACTGTGAACACCCTTTACCTACTGTGGTGCTGGCGAGCCCAAAATCTCTCTATTTTTGCAGAAATTTTTTTGACCCATTTCGTTTCCAAGGAGGTGGAGAAATGGCAGAAACCAAAAAGAATTTACAGTCTACACGAACCATTGCTTCCCTTTTTGGCGTCACAACCAGAAGGGTGGAACAGCTCAAAACAGAAGGCATCATCCAAGGGGAAGGGCGTCCCATCAAGTATGATCTGTTTCCAACGGTCAAAAGCTACATCCAGTATCTTTCTGATAAAGCCAACGGCAGAGAAAAGAAAGCAACAGATCAGGAAAACGAAAGTCTGAAAATTGAAGCGGAAGCGCGGTTCAAACAGGCAAAAGCGGAAATGGAAGAATTGAAGCTGCAGGAGTTCAAAGGGGAGCTTCATCGGTCAGAAGATGTGGAGCAGATCACAACAGAACATGTGATGCAGGTGCGGGCTATGCTTATGGCGCTGCCGAATAAGCTGGCGGTGGATTTGGCGCATATTTCCACTGCGGCAGAAGCGGCAGAGCGCATCCGCAAGGAAGTACAGACCATGCTGGATGATTTATCCACTTTTCGATACGACAAAGAAGCCTATCATAAGCGCATGCGGGAACGCGCCAACATGCAGAACAAAGTCTATGACGAAGAAACCCCATAATGTGCCGTCGGTAATCCGCACATTTTCCCGCGCTTTTGCCAATTACAAACCGCCGGAAGCCCTCACCGTTTCCCAATGGGCAGAAAAATACAGAGTGCTGTCACGGGAAAGCAGTGCGGAAGCTGGGCGATGGCGCAACGAAAGGACGCCTTACATGGTAGAAATCATGGACGCTTTCACAGACCCAAAGGTGGAGAAAATTTCTGTAGTGGCAAGTTCTCAGGTGGGAAAAACGGAGATCCAGCTCAACATTGCGGCGTTCATCATCGATCAGGACCCCAGCAGCATTTTATACATACAGCCCAGCATTGAAGAAGCCAAAAAGTTCAGCCGTCTGCGTATTGCGCCTATGATTCGGGACTGTAAAAAGATCAGCGGAAAAGTGACGGAAGCCAAGGCAAGGGAAAACGGCAATACGGTATTGCAGAAAAGTTTTCCCGGCGGCATGCTCACCATCATCGGTTCCAATAGTGCCTCCGCATTGGCGTCTACGCCTGTAAAATATGTTCTGGGGGACGAACGGGACAGATGGGCGTTGTCCGCAGGCAATGAAGGGGACCCATGGAAATTGGCAGAAGCCCGCACCACCACTTTTTTCAATCATAAAATGGTTGACGTATCCACGCCGACCATCAAAGGCGCCTCTGCTATTGAAACATCTTTTCTGGAAGGGACACAGGAAACATGGCAGCAGGCTTGTCCCTGTTGTGATGTCTTTCATGAAATCGATTTTGACGACATCCATTTTCAGTTTGATACCATACAACAGGGGAGGGAAAAGGATTATCTGGTCAAAGATATTTACTGGGTCTGTCCGGATTGTGGATATATGGCAACGGAACAGGAAATGCGGAAACAGCCTTCCAAATGGGTGGCAGCGTACCCGGAAGCCATTGCCCATGGACACCGTTCTTTTTGGTTGAAGGGCTTTTCCTCCCCATGGCAGCCATGGGAGAAAATCATTTATGCCTTTCTTCGTGCCAGAAAAGACCCCCAGCGGCTGAAAGTTGTCTATAACACCATGCTGGGGAAACTATGGGAAGATCGTGGCGATCTGGAGGATGAAGATACCATGTTGTCCCGTCGGGAACTTTACGGCACCCGAGCAGACGGCAGTCCCATTGAGCTGCCGGAAGGTGTGCTGGTACTGACTTGTGGTGTGGATACGCAAGATGACCGTTTAGAATACGAAGTAGTGGGACACGGATACTATGGCGAAACGTGGGGCATCAAAAAAGGCATGATTGTGGGCGATCCTCACGATAGGGAAGTGTGGGAACGTCTGGACGGCGTCATTGACAAAACATATTCTTTTGCCGATCCCAAAAGAGGGCTGAAGATTTCCATGACCTTTGTGGACAGCGGCGGTCATAAAACACAGGATGTTTACCGAGAATGTGCCAAACGCATTTATAAGCGGGTATTTGCCATCAAAGGTTATGGCGGTGACGGCATTCCCTATACAAAACCGCCTTCCAAAGTGAAAATGGTGGTAAACGGCAAGGCTGTGGGCTTTGCGTGGCTCTATGCTATTGGTGTTGACGCGGGGAAAACGGACATTATGAGCAATTTGAAGGTGCAGGAGCCCGGCGCGAAATTTTGTCATTTCCCAAAGGAATCGGAGCGGGGATATGACAGTTTGTATTTCAGCGGACTGCTGTCGGAAAAGCTGGTCATGAAAACAGAAAAAGGGCGTACCCGTTGGGCATGGGTGAAATTGTTGGGGCATGAGCGAAACGAAGCCTTGGACTGCCGCAACTATGCCCTTGCGGCTTTTCGTGTGCTGGACCCGGATCTGGATGCTGTAGCGGAACGCCTGCGGGGCACACCGAAAGAACAACAGCCCATCAAGCCCAAAAGAAACCGTGTGCGGAAAAACCGCGCCATGGAAGAAGGCTGGTAGAAAGGAGGCGCATGATGGAAAACAAAACATTGCTGAAGATGCGGCTGGAAAGAAAACAGGCGCAGTTGGAAGCGGCATACAATGCTTATACGGCTTTGCTCAAGGGCGGTGTGCAGTCATACACCATTGGCAGCCGCAGTCTGACCCGTTTGGATTTGCCGTCTTTGGAAGAAACCATTGCAAAACTGGAACAGGAAATTGATATGCTGGAAGGGCAGATAGCGGGAAGAAAGTCAAGGAAAGCCTTTGGCGTTGTGCCGAGAGATATTTGAATGATGAAAGGATTTCATTGAAACAAGATGTGATCATAAAAAAAATATCCATGATCATGTTGACTCATGTTCACAACTATGATAATATATGATCATGGAGGTGATGATGTGAGAGTTGGTTTCAGAACCACATTAGAAGAAAGTTTGATTACACAGTTAAAACAGATAGCATCTGAAAGAAAGAAAAATGTTAATGATATTTTGGAGATCTTAATTGACGATTATTTATGGAAAACAGAGCAGGTTGAAAAAAATGTTTCTGAAATAAATGAACTTCCAGAGGAAGAAAGAATGGATTTTCTGGTTGAAAAAATTATGGATCAAATAGATGAATGTATCTATTCTTATCGTTTTGATTATAGTGGAATTCCAAGAAATCTGATTCGAGATGCAATTTTTAGTGTACTATCGAATTTCTTCTTAGAAGAAGAATAGAGCATATTCGGTATTTAGGTTTGGCGACCACCGACTATGCTCTGTAGCGAAAGATTTCTCTTTCTGCAAATATTATAATGCAGAATGGGACTTCTTTCAATATGCAAAAATTGAAAGGAGTTTTTTATATGGAAAAAGATATTAAAGAAATCGCAATGCAGCAATCATCAGCTTGTGAATATGCAAAAGAAATTCAGAGCTTAGCAGGACCTTTTGAGAAAATGCCAGATGTTTTGTGGAGTATGGCTACCGTATTTAATTATGGAGTCATTATTGGTATCAGAAAAGAGAGAGCACGCAGAAAGTCGGTGAAGGCATGAGTGAATTGCAGATTTTCAACTATGATGGAAACGAAGTGAGAACCATACAGATTGATGGAGAGCCTTGGTGGGTCTTGAAGGATGTGTGTACGGTTTTGAGCATTGGAAATGCAAGAGATGTTTTCAGCAGACTAGATGATGACGAAAAGGGGGTCGATCAAATCGACACCCTTGGTGGAAAACAATATATGCAGATTGTAAACGAGTCTGGTCTTTATAATGTCATTCTTCGAAGCGATAAGCCACAGGCAAAACCTTTTCGCAAATGGGTTACATCTGAGGTATTACCAAGCATTCGTAAGCATGGTGCATATTTGACACCAGAAACTTTAGAACAAGTGATTTTAAATCCAGATACTATGATTAAACTGTGTACAGCGTTGAAGGATGAACAAGAAAAGAATAAGGCTTTGCAAGCGGTAAATTCTTCCTTGACAGTTGATAATCAAATTATGAAACCAAAAGCAGAGTATTTTGATGAATTGGTGGATAGAAATTTACTGACCAGTTTTCGAGAAACAGCAAAGCAATTACAAGTGAAAGAAAAAGAATTTATTCAATTCCTGTTTGATAAGAAATTTATTTATCGTGATAAAAAAGGAAAAATTCAGCCTTATGCTGATAAAAACAAAGGCTTGTTTCAAGTAAAGGAATGTTATAATGAAAAGACGAAGTGGACAGGAACACAAACATTGATTACGCCGAAAGGTAGAGAAACATTTCGTTTGCTGCTTTTGAAAGTTAATATTTGAATGAAAGGCACTCACATAGTGGGTGCCTTTTCTATTTAACAAGGAGAAAACCATGAAAAAACAAAGAAATCCAACCAAAAGAAAGATTCAGAACAAGGGCTATTCGGAAGCAGGGGCTAGCTATGTCAAAAAATCCATGAAAGCCATGATTCCCAACAGCGGCGCACCCAGTGAGGACATTGACAACAACAACTACACCCTGCGGCAGCGTGCCAGAATGCTGTATATGGGTTCCGCCATTGCTGCCAGTGCCATCAAAACCAACCGCACCAATGTGGTTGGCAATGGGCTGAAGCTGAAAAGCACCATCAACCGCCATATCCTTGGTTTGTCACAGGAGGAAGCGGAAGCGTGGCAGAAACGGACAGAAGCGGAGTTTGAGCTTTGGGCAACCAATAAGCGTGCCTGTGATGCCACAGGCGTCAATGATTTTTATGGCATACAGCAGCTTGCCCTCATATCATGGCTGCTGTCCGGTGATGTGTTTGCAGTCATCAAGCATTATGACGCCACGCCACTGATGCCATACAGCCTGCGTCTGCACCTTATCGAAGCGGACAGGGTACGGACACCATACGCGTTGACAGGCAGTGCCGTAGGGTACACAACAGGCGTGACGAAAGACGGCAATAAAATCTATGATGGTGTAGAAATCGACCAAAACGGCAGTATTCTGGCGTACCATATCGCCAATACCCATCCTTTCCAGTCTACCATGACCCAGACGGAATTTGTCCGGGTAGAAGCCTACGGAGAGGAAAGCGGACTGCCAAACATTCTGCACATCATGGAAAGTGAGCGTCCTGAACAATTCCGTGGGGTTCCTTATCTGGCACAGGTCATTGAACCTTTGCTGCAGATGCGGCGGTATACGGAAGCGGAGATCATGAGCGCATTGGTCCAGAGCTTTTTTACGGCGTTTATCACCACCGAAGCCATCCAGAACGACATTCCCATGAATGAGCCTTTGAGCGGTGATGTTGGGGAAGTGTCAGACGATGAAAACGAGTACGAAATGGGCGCGGGGACTATCAATGTTTTGAAAGCCGGGGAAGATGTGAAGTTCGGTGCACCGACACATCCCAACAGCGGTTTTGACGTGTTCATGCGTTCCCTTTCGGAGCAGGTGGGAGCGGCTTTGGAAGTTCCGGCGGATTTGCTCCTGAAATCTTTCAACAGCAGTTATTCCGCCAGCAGAGCTGCCTTATTGGAAGCGTGGAAAGCCTTCAAAATGCGGCGGGAATGGCTGACCAATGATTTATGTCGTCCTGTTTACGAAATCTGGCTGACGGAAGCCGTGGCAAGAGGGCGCATTTCCGCACCGGCGTTTTTCACAGACCCTCTGATTCGGCAGGCGTATCTGGGAAGTGAATGGATCGGCGCACCGGCAGGACAGTTAGACCCTACCAAAGAAATCACAGCGGCGGTCATGGCAATCGAAAATGGACTGTCTACCAGAGAAGCGGAAACCATCAAGCTCAACGGCGGGCAATATACAGCCAATATTGATAGGCTACTGACAGAAAATGAACGCTTGCGGCAGGCAAATGGAGAACAGGCGCAAGGGGCGCAGGCGTTCCAGAATTACATTCAGACCCTTGTGCAAAAAGCAGTGGAAAAGGAGGTAGAAATGCGTGGCATTGGAACAGACCATTGACAAGCCCATGAAGGCATACAACATTGCGGTCATTGATGATGATACCGCCGAAATCAACATGTATGGAGAAGTGGTGTCAAAATATCCCGTGGACTGGTGGACAGGGGAGAAGATTCCCGGCAATTTCATTGCACTGGATGAATTTTTGCAGGACCTGAAAGAAATCGAGGATAAGGCAAACATCGTTGTCCACATCAATTCCGTGGGCGGTGATTTTTATGCGGGGCTTTCCATTTATAACCGGCTGAAAGGACTGCCGGGGAACATCACCACCATCAATGATGGGCTGGCGGCATCGGCTGCGTCTATTATCTTTCAGGCAGGGGATACAAGGAAAATGAACGCAGGCAGCAACTTGATGATGCACGGCGTGTCTGGCTTGCTGTTCGACTATTACAACATCGAGCAGTTAAAAGCCATTATCAAGCAGTTTACTGCCCATAATAACGCGGCAATCGGCGTTTATGCCGAAAGAAGCGGCAAGACAAAGGAGGAATGCAAAAATCTCATGACAGGGGAAACATGGCTGACGGGGCAGGAAGCCGTTGACGCAGGATTTGCCGATGAAGTCATTGACAGCGCACCCGTCCAAATGCGCCTGACAGAAGACCAGCATTTCCTCATGGCAAACGGCGTGCTGTTTTCCACACACAGGATGTCCCGTATCCCACAGGGGATTCCTGTTGGAAACATCGTCGTTCCGGCGGGAAAAACGCTGGCGCAACCAGAGAAAAATAAGCAAACAGGAGGGAAAGAGAGCATGGAAATCAAAACATTGGAAGAAATGAAACTGGCTTTTCCGGAATTCGTGGCACAGATGGAAACTGCCGCCAAAGAAGCTGGCAGAGCGGAAGGGGCAAAGGCAGAAAGAGAGCGTCTGCAAGCCATTGAGGACATTGAGAATGCCATCGCTGACAAAGATATTGTGAGAAATGCGAAATACGGCGAAAAGCCTCTGACGGCAGAACAGCTTGCCCTTGTTGCCATGCAGCAGGAAGCACGCATCAAAGCGGCTGTGCTGGACGGCATGCAGAATGACGGCAAAGCCACAGAAGGTGTGAAAGCGGCACCCAATAAAGGCAATGAAGAAAACACACAGAAGGAGGACGAAGCAGAACTTGTGCATGGGGCTGTGAAAGTCTTTCAGTCTATGATGGGAGGGAAGCGTAATGGCTAAGAAATTGTATGAAAGAGTTGGTGAAACGGCTTATGATGGTCTGCTGGTTGACCATTTTCCCCCGGCGGACGTGATGAGCGTCACAGTCAAAAGCGGGGAAGGCGCGCTGAAGCGTGGCTCTGTGCTGGCAATGGACAGTACAGATGGCAAGATGTCTTTTCTGGCGGCAGAAAGCAGCGGCACACTGGATGCTAACTGTATTCTGGCAGAAGATGTGGACGCAAGCAGCGGCGACGCTGTGGCGCTTGCCTATCGCACAGGTCATTTTGCGGCAAACCGCCTGCTGACCAAAGGCGAATATACACTGACATTCAAGGACAAAGAAGCACTGCGCAAAGGCGGCATCCTGCTGTCTGATGCGCTGTAAGAAAAAGGAGGTATTTGCTATGGCATTGGATATTTACAGTACACATACCCTTTTGCTGGCGGTGGAACAGCTGACACCGCCCACCACATTCCTGCGGGACAGATATTTCCCAACCAATGAGGCAACAGACATCTTTTCTTCGGATGATGTGCTTATGGAATACCGTGACGGCGACAGAAAGATTGCGCCTTTTGTGGCACCCAGAAAAGGCGGCGTGACTATGCTGCGTCATGGGCATTACATGGAGCGTTATACACCGCCCCGCATTGCGCCCGAGCGTGTATTGACCATTGACGAACTGAAAAAGCGTGGATTTGGGGAAGCGTTGTTCACACAGCTGACTCCGGCACAGCGCCAGCTTACCATGATTCTCAAAGACATTTCCGAACTGGATGCCATGATTACCCGCAGAGAAGAACTTATGGCAGCGGAAACCATGCTGACAAACGGCTGTATCATGAAACACATTGCCGACGACCACACGAAAACAGACGACATGGAAATCCGTTTTTATGACGGGGAATCCAACCCCGCAGCCTATACGCCTTCTGTGAAGTGGGGACAGGAAGGGGCAAAAATCGTGGATGATATTCATGTCATGATTCGTATGCTGACCAGCCGTGGTCTGCCTGCAACAGATTTGGTGGTTGCCCCTGATGTTGCTTCCATCATGCTGAACGATGCAGAGATTTTGAAACTGCTGGATATCCGCAACTACAACATCGGTGCCGTAGACCCCATTGTACTGCCCAACGGCGTTGCAAGAATCATGCGCTTGAATGTGTATGGCAGAACCATTGATGTATTCTGTTATGATGAACAGTATGAAAACGAAAACGGCGAAATGACACCTTATATTGGCAATGGACAGGTGATTCTGACGGCACCCAATGCCGGTCGTACCCTCCGCGGCGCCGTCAGTCAGGTGGAACAGTCCGACGGTCAGGTTTACACACACGCAGGTGCAAGAGTGCCTAAGTACGTTTCCGACGCAAAGGGCAACACCAGAACCATTACGTTGACGGCATGCCCTCTGATGGTTCCCAACCAGAAGAATCCTTGGGTATCTGCCAAAGTGACAGAATGATAAAAAAGAAAGGAGGAAACGTACATGGAACAGATTCTTGTGAAAATCGTGAAAGGCGTATATGGATTTGATACCGGCAAAACTGTTGTGGGAAAATCCCCAAAAGATGCACCGTTTTTACTGGATGAGGACAAAGCCCGCCGCCTGTTTGATCTGGGTGTTGCGGAGCCTGTCTGTGATGACGCATACCCGGGCAGTTATGTGTATGCAGTTGAGGAGGATGCGGAAACGGATGAAGGAGTGGACGAAATCCACACGGAGGACATGGAGGAACTGAATCTTGCGGAAATGACGCTGGAAGAACTGAAAGAATTTGCAGAGCCTTATGGACTGAAATATAAAGTTGGCACAAAGAAGGCTGACTTCATCCAACAGATCAGGGAGGCTTTGGAGGAAAAAGCCCATGAGGAGCCACCTTCTTTTGACGCATCTGAGGCGGTGCAGTGAGTATGGAAGGATTTCTGGAACAAATGGCGCAGGACATGGCAGATGTCTTTCTGGATCTGGATTTTTTCGGCGTGGAAGCGATGGTGGAGGGAAAGAAAATCCTCATCGTTTTAGATAACGACAAATTGAAAGAAAAACAGGGTGGACAGGATTTGGCAGTAGCCGAAAGCGCCACCCTTTTTTATGCCCGCACACAGGACTTGCCGCCCAGACGGGCAGCCGGAGAGAATCTGAACATCAATGGCAGAGAATGTATCATTGATGACTGGCAGGAGGACATGGGATTGTCTGCGCTGACGCTGCGGGAAAATATTGTGGTGTGACAGAAAGGAGGACGCTTATGACAGTTGTGGAGATCGTGGATCAGGTGACCGCATGGGCACAGAAGGAAATCTGCGACAAAGTACGGCTGAAAATGCCGCCGGAAAACGACAAGGACAGCGATTCTGCCGGATACGACTATACCATGGTGACACCCACTGCCTTTTCTCTTTTCATCCCATCCAAAGAAAAACTGCCGCCGGCTGTTTTGTCGCCCATACCGTCCCTTTGTGTACGGATTCTGGAAGGGGAGGACAGTCTGACAGACAAAAGCGGCAGAATTACATTGGAATTTTGCCTTTCCGCATGGAATCCCGGCATTCATGGGCAGGATATCCTGTTTCCCGATGAAAAGGACCATTCCATCGTTCACCAGTGGAAAGGAGCGGAAGCGAGGGCTTATTACCAGCGGCATTATGAAGGCTGGCGGGATGCGTGGAATTGGGTGGATGTGACCCTGCGGGCGTTGGAAAGCCATCTTGACATCAATGGCATTGAAATAGACCAGAGTGCCGGCATCAAGTTTTATCCGATGAAAGAACAGGAAGCAATCCCGGATTTTTATCCTTTCTGGTTTGCCTGCGTGCAGTTTGGCGTCAGACGCCCTTTGGTACGGAATATCTCTTCCTACCAGCATTTGCTTTGAATTTCAAGAAAAGGAGTTGAGAAAAAATGGCATATTTACACGGAACCTACGGCGCCTTTGACAAGTCCATTGGGCTGGTGCCTGTTGCCACAGATACCATTCCCGTATATGTGGGCGTTGCGCCTGTGAACCTTGTGCGTGGATACGAGGAAATGGGCAATGTCAATGGACCGCTGCAGGTCAAAAACATGGAAGGCGCCCAGCGTTTGTTTGGCTATTCCGGGGACTGGGAATCTTTTTCGCTGTGTGAGGTCTTTGCCGCACATTTTCAGAATGAGATTTCCAATGTATCGCCCATTGTAGTCATCAATGTACTGGACCCGGCAACACATAAAAAAGCAGGAGAACCCACCACACAGGAGTTGACCTTCGTCAATGGAACGGCTGTCATTGAAAGCGATACCATCATTCTGGATACGCTGGTTTTGGCAGATAAAGTGGAGGGAACGGATTTTACGGTGGATTATGATTTCACCAAAGGGCAGGTCATCCTCAAAAGCATTGCGGAAGAACCGCTGACAACGGTCAACGCCACCTTCAGTGAGGTGGATGTTTCCATGGTGCAGGAAGCGGATATTGTAGGCGGTGTGACGGCGGAAGGCGTTTACACGGGTCTTGGCAGCGTTGCTCTGGTTTATCCGGAACTGGGGTTGATTCCCAATCTGCTGGCGGCACCGGGTTACAGTGAAAAACCGACGGTTTACAGAGCCATGATTCAGGCGGCAGCCAAAATCAATGGACATTGGGACGCCATGGTGCTGGCGGATATTCCGCTGGAAAGCAACGATACCATCCAGAAAGCCGTGGAATGGAAAAAAGAAAACGGGTATACATCGGAGCGGGCGAAAGTTTGCTATCCACAATGGCAGACGAAGGACGGTGCCGTCTACCACCTGTCTACATGGACTGTGTGGCTCATGTGTTTGGTAGACGCCACCCATCAGGGCGTTCCCATGGAATCCCCATCCAATAAACAGATTCCCGCAGGAAAGCAGTTTTTTGGCAAAATCAGCAAACATAAAGGCTTTGACCAGCAGACAGCAAACGAACTCAATGAAAACGGCATTACCACGGCAGTTTATTGGGGCGGTGTCCATGTTCTTTGGGGCGGGCATACAGCAGCGTATCAATATGGTCTGGTCACAGATGCCAGAGCCATTTTTGACGTTTCTATTCGGATGATGATGCATGTCACAAACGATTTCCAGCGGGAACATGCTCTGACCATCGACTGCCCCATGACAAAAGCCATGGCAGATACCATCAAAAACAGAGAACAGGAAAAACTGGATGCCCTTGTTGCCATTGGTGCCCTCATCGGGGAACCTGTGTGCGAATTCAAGGAAAGTGAAAACAGCACGGAGCAGCTCATGGAAGGTGATTTTGTGTGGTCAAACAAAATGACGCCTACACCGCCCTTTAAGTCCGGCACCATGAAGGTGGCTTATACGGACGAGGGCTTTTCCACATATTTCAGTGAATGAGAAAGGAAGGTGAGAAAAAATGCCTTTTGTAGATATTTGCGGCGCAATCGTTGCCGATACGACTTACGTGAATAACGTCCTTGCGGCAAAAGACGTGGAGGCTACGTTGCCGGAAGTGGCGCCCGTGGCGGCAGAAGTACAAGCCATGGGGACGATGTCCCTGCCCATCTGGCAGCTCATTGAAAACATGGAACTGGCAATCACCAAAATTGGCGTGGATAAAGGGCTGCGTTCCATGATCACGCCGGAAACGCAATCTCTGGAAATGCGGTTCGTCCAGAATATGACCGATGCCAACGGCATTACGAAACAGAAAGGGTGCAAAGCCTTTTTCAAATGTGTGCCTACAAAGATTCCCGGCATTGCGGTAACGGTGGGGGAAGCCAGCTCCAATGAGCTTACGTTTACAGTCATGCGTTACCAGCTTTTTGTGGACGGAGAGGAACTGTTCCTTGTGGACCGTCTGGCTGGCATTGTGCGGGTGGCTGGAACGGACTATACCAAAACCATGAACAGTCTGTTGTAAAGAAAATAATAGCCCTGTGGGATTTCCCATGGGGCTTTTTTCAAAGAAAGGAGAACAGCATGAAAGATACATTGACATTGGAAAACCCCATTTTGATCAATGGGAAGGAAGTATCCGAACTGACTTATGACGCCAAAGAGATCACAGCATTGCAATTTTCGGAAGCCTGCGCCCGCAGTGCCGCATTGGACAAAACAAAGACCTTTGCTTTCAAAATGCGTGAAAATGACTACGCCCTCCATTTGTATCTGGGTTTTATGGCAATCATTGCGGTCAATCCTGATATCGACGTTTCCGATCTGGAACGCATGAAAGGGCAGGACATCAACCGTACTGCCAATATTGGTCTGCTTTTTACATTAGGGAGGTTGGGGGGAGCCTTACAGGAAAAAAACTCAGACGCGCCATCCGAGAATACAGCCGACACTTCCACACCAGCATAAAAGAGGTGGAACGGGAGCGGCTCATTGATTTCCTGCGGGATTACGGCGAAGCCGCAGAGGAAGTGATGGAGCGGCAGAAGAAAGCGCAAAAGGCATTCCACCTGCCAAAGCATCAAAGAAGGTGAATGAATGGCAAAGAATAAAATCATGACCACCATTGTCAATATGGCAGGCAATGTAGATCCTTCGGTGCAGAAAGCCTTTCGGGAAGTGGAGAGCCGGCTGGAAGGCATGAACGGCAAAGCCATTGCTGTGGGGGCTTCTGTTGCGGCGGCTGGTGCTGGCATTACCGTAGGAGCTGTTCATGCCGGAAAAGCGCTGATCAACATGGGGGATGCTTATAATTCCACCATGGGGGATCTGCAAGCCAAAACAGGGGCGACAGCCGCAGAGATGGAAGGTTTGTCAGATGCGGTGGAAGGGGTATATGCTGACCGAAACCTTGGCGAAGACATGATACAAGTGGCGGATGCCATAGCAATTGCAAGGCAGCAAACGGGATTGATGGGACAAGATTTGGAATCCGTCACTGCCGATGCAATCATGTTACAGGATACGTTTGATTATGACGTGAATGAAAGTGTAAAAGCAGCTAGGGCATTGATGCAGAATTTTGGCATTGATGGGCATACTGCAATGAATTATATTGCGGAAGGCACACAGAAAGGTCTGGATTATTCTGGAGAGCTGCTTGATACAATCAGTGAATATTCCGTGCAGTTTGCAAAGGTCGGCATGGATGCGGACGATATGTTCAATATTATGCAGACCGGTGCAGATAATGGAGCATGGAAACTGGATACCTTGGCAAACGCCGTTAAAGAATTTTCTGTGGCGTCCATAGATGGTTCTGAAACAACAAAAGAAGCATTTGAAGCATTAGGATATGATGCAGACGAAGTGATGAGCATTTTTGCCAAAGGCGGCGAGGATGCAAATATTGCTTTTAACACGATTCTAAATGACCTGATTTCAATGGATGATGAAGTTGCCCGTGATGCAATCGGTGTTTCGTTGTTTAAAACGACTTGGGAAGATTTGGGAGTGGAAGCACTGGCATCATTGACTGATGTAACGGATGCGACATATTTGGCTGGCGATGCCTTAGGAGAAATCAACACTGTAAAATACGACACCATTGGTCAAGCAATACAAGGTGTCCAGCGTCAGTTAGAAGTACAGCTTGCTCCTGCCGGCTCCGCAGCAGCACAGAGATTGGCGGAAATGTCGCCGCAGATCACGGAGAGCCTAAAGACCGTTTCTCCCTACATTGAAGACCTTGCAGTCAAATTTTCCGATGTTTTGGTAGATGGCATCGATTTAGCCATTGCAGCCCTTATTTGGTGTTCCCAGAATACGGATACATTAAAAGCGGCTGCTGTTGGTCTAGGCATTGTATTTGCCACATTCTCCGCCGCAAAAATGATCACGAGCATACACAATGCCGTTGCCGCCTTTTCATTGCTGCGGGCGGCACATCTGAAAGAAAAAGCCGAAACCATCTATCTGCAAGCACTATACGCAAAAGACGCAGTGGTAAAAGGCGCAAGCACAGCGGCAACGGTGGCGCAGACGGCAGCGACAGGCGCATGGAATGTGGTCGCCGGCATAGGTACGGCAGTCACGTCGGCATTCGGCGCGGCGATGGCTTTTCTGACATCGCCCATTGGTCTTGTGATCCTTGCCATTGGTGCCCTCATCGGTATTGGTGTTTTGCTGTATAAAAACTGGGATACGGTCAAAATGTATGCGGTGCAGTTGGGAACGTTCTTGTCCGGCGTATGGAACAGCATCAGCACAGCAGTTGGCAATTTCATCAATGGCATCAAAGAGAAATTCCTATCGGGCTTCAGTGCCCTTGTGGGCATTATCAAGGCGCCCATCAATGGCGTCATCAGCCTGATCAACGGAGCCATCAATGGAATCAACGGCATCAGTGTGGATATTCCTGACTGGGTACCGGGTTTTGGCGGAAAACATTTCGGTTTGATGTTGCCCACAATGCCATTATTGGCAAAAGGCGGCTTCACTAACGGCGCATCCATTGCCGGTGAAGCAGGCACAGAAGCAGTCATCAGTTTTGACCCGTCCGTAAGGAGCCAGAACCTTTCTTATTGGGCAAAAGCAGGTCAAATGCTGGGGGCATTGCCGGAAGGCGTTTCTGTTCTGGAAAGCGGCGGCGACAGCAACAGTGTTTCCATTGGGCAGATTGTATTTTCACCAAAAATCGAGATCACTGGCAATGCGGATAAAGAAAGCATCATTGCTGCCATTCGTGCGGAATATCCGGAGTTTATTGATTTACTGGAACGGTGGTTTATGGAAAGGGGGTATTTTGCTTATGAAAGTTGAGATTCTGGGCTATGAGGATTATATCACCGCAGAAGGGGACACCTTTGACATTTTAGCGTTCAAGTATTACACCAACGAGAAATTGTCAAGCTATATCATCCAAGCCAATCTGGACTATGTGGACACGCTGATTTTTGAGCAGGGAATCTCCCTTTCCATTCCTATTTTGAACATGACCGAAGTGCCGGAGAGCCTGCCGCCTTGGAGAAAGGGGGAAACGTCTTGATTCAGGTGCGTTTCAAAGGGGTGGATATTACGGATTCCATATCCATCAATGACTGCTATCACGATATGTACTGCGAAGGCAGGAGTGATACCCTGCACATCCGTTTCAACGATCCCCAGAACCAATGGGATGTCTGGCAGCCCAAAGTGGGGGACGAAATCTCTGTTTCATACGGCAGCATCGGCACAGGGAAAATGTTTGTGGACAGCACAGCGGCGGAAAATGGGCTTTATACCATTGTTGCGGCGTCTATCCCGCCCAGTGCCAAAGAAGGCAAGAGCAAAGCATGGCAGAAAATTTTCCTGACCCAGATCGGAAAAGAAATTGCCGGAAACCATGGCTTGTCATTCCAAAGTTATGGCGTTATGGATGTGCAGTACGCCTATCTTCTGCAAACCAATGAAACGGACTTTTCTTTTTTTCAGCGGCTTTGTACGCTGGAAGGATGCGCCTTTCTGGTTTATGACGGTACTTTGGTTCTATATGCCCAATCCTATCTGGAAGGGATTCCGCCTGCAAAAACAATCACCATCACATCCGATGGTGATTATTCTTTTGTGGACCATTCCGCCAGATTATACGGTTCCTGCCGCATAGAAAGGGGGCTGTATCAGGGGAATTTTCATGTGGATAACGGCGGGACGCGGCAATATGTTCCAGATATGGATATCCCCATTACCATATCCAGTCAGGAAGAAGCGGACAGGTATGCCAAAAACTTATTGAGAAGCGTGAATAAAGGCATGCTGTATGGCTATTTTTATGGACGGGTCATGCCAGAATTTGCGGCAGCAAGTACAGCGAACATCGAGAATGACCGGGCAACCTCATGGAATGGGCATGTCTTTTTCACGCACATACGAAACGACTATGGAAAGGGACGAAGCAAGGTCTTTTTCCGAAAACCATTGGATGGATATTGAGGAGGGCAGACATGATCAACAAAGGATTCATTTCCTCTTTGACGGAGGACGGCACAAAAGCCATTGTGATTCCCCAGGAAGCAAGCCAAAATGTGACGTTTCCCCTGGTCATTCCCTATTTTCTGTTGGAATGTATGGAAGTGAATATGCCTGTGGTCTATGCCACGTTTCCAGATCAGACAGGCATCATCCTTGCCCGTATGGATGGGGAATGGAATCACAAAATATACAGGGCATTGACGGTGGAGGGAACGGCGCACATGACGGAACGGCTCACGGCTGATAGGGGCATCACTGCAACAGGGGGCATTTCAGCAGCAGGCGGCGGAAATGTGACGGTGCAGGGGGATATTTCCCTGACGGGGAGCATCACCGCTACCGGTGATGTCAAATCTGGCAGTGTCAGCCTGCAAAATCATGTTCACGGCGGCGTCATGAAAGGCAATGACGATACAGATGCGCCAAAGTAAAAAGGAGTGTGAAGCGGTATGGGCGTGATTGCATCGTGGGGCACCAAAAAGTTTGAGGTCAACCCCAAAAAGATATATCCTTTCCGCGATTTTTCCACGGGATTCAAATTAAAGACGGACGCCAATGCCGATACCAGCGGTACAAGCCCCACCAACACCAGAGGACGGGAATTGGAGCAAATTACATGCAGCACTTATCTTCTGGCTTCTGCCGGTGTGGATGTGCGGAGAGAGTTTGGCAGCTGGCGGAAATTGGTGGGGGAAGCCCATCCTTTTTTCATCGGCGGTGTCAGTTTTGGGGCAGGAAACTTTCAGTTGGAAAGCGTGGATATATCGGAAGCGCAGTTGGATACAAATGGCAATTTCCTTGCCGCCGCGTTGTCCTTTACCTTTACGGAGTATATCCCTGCCAGTGCGTCAGCTACGGCAAAGGCAACCACCAAAAGCAGTAAGAGTAGTGGGAAAAGCGCCACAAAAAGCATGACGGAAACCATCGCGGAAAAGAAAAAGGAAGCCATGAACGCCACGGCTTCCACAGACGATAAGAAAAAGAAAAGCCCGTATTGACGGAAAAGGAGGGATGCCCATGAAAGCGGCAGGAAACGGCACACCGAAACAGTGCGTGGAAAACCTGTTGTCCATGGTCAGAGGGGAAAATCCCATGGAGCGGGTGAAAGGCATTGACGCCAGATGGTTTGACAGACCGGAAGGACAGGCTGCAGAGGGATTGGTGGAGGACGCAAATTGGCTGATACGCACGTATGAACCACGGGTCAATGTGGAAGATGTGAAAATCAGCATCGCAGAACAACAAGATGGCAGTTATGGTTTGACTGCCTTTTTATCAGACGTTTAGGGGGTGAGCAGAAAATATGGCACAGGAATTTGATTTTGTCAATACAGATGCGGCGGAGATTTACAACACCGTCATGGAATGGCTCATGGACAGTGTCAACGAGCCTTTATATCCCGGTGATGAGCGGCGGATTTATGGGGAAGCATTGGTTTTTGTGCTGGTGAATGTCTATCACGAAATGAATGACACAGCCAAACAGCGTACCCTGCAATATGCCAGAGGTGTGGTTTTGGATGCTTTGGGGGAAAGGGTAGGCACTAAGCGTCTGGAGCCTGCTCACGCATACGATACCTTTCGGTTTACCCTTAGTGCGCCCCAGTCCCAAAACATTATCATTCCTGCTGGTACCAGAATCACACCTGACGGCAGCATATATTTTGCAACAAAAGAAACGGCTGTCATTCCGGCAGGAGAAACTTTTCGGGATGTGCTGGCAGTCTGTACCACAGCCGGCGGCGACTATAACAACATGGCGGCAGGGACCATCAAAACATTGGTGGACTTGCTTCCTTATGTAGCAAGCGTCAGCAACTTAAAGGGCACCACCGGCGGCGATGATGGGGAACCATATACCACAGAAGGGGACGACCGTTTTCGGGAACGAATACGCCTTGCGCCGTCTTCTTTTTCCGTTGCGGGACCATTGGCAGCATATCGCTATTATGCGTTGTCAGCCGATGCAGAAATCATTGATGTGTATGTCCATTCTCCCAAGGCAAATGAAATTGTGATTGTGCCGCTGATGACTGGGGGAACACTGCCGGATGAAGATGCCCTGCAAAAGATACAAGACGTGTTTGCCGACGATATCCGCCCCATGACCGATGTGGTGACGGTGAAGACGCCGGAACAGGTAAGTTATGACATCCATATCAAGTATTACTGCACGCTGGAACAAGAAGCGGATGCCATTGCCGTTGTTGAAGGAGAAAATGGCGCCATTCGGCAGTATAACGATTACCAGTGCGGCGCTTTGGGTCGGGACATCAATCCAGATCAGCTGAAAAAATATATCCTTGCGCCCAAAAGCGGTCTGGAAGCAGTGGAACGAGTGGACATCATTTCCCCAGTATTTACGGAACTGTCCAGTCTGCAGGTGGCGAAGTTTTCGGGAGAATTGACGGTTTCCCATGAGGTAATAGGCGGTGATGGCGTATGAAATTGGGAGATATGACTTTTCGGGATTTGCTGCCATCATTTATGCGGGAAGATGGCGCCATTTTGGGGCTGTCCTTTGCCACAGATGCCATTATCCAAAAACTCCATGCTTCTGCCCAGCTTTTAACTACATGGGATAAGATTGATGAACTGCCGGAAGGGGAACTGGACAGGCTGGCGGAAGAACTGCATATCACGTGGTATTTGAAATCAGAGCCCATTGACGTGAAACGCAACCTCATCAAAAACAGCGATCAGGTGTATCAGAAATTGGGCACAAAATGGGCAGTGGAAAATGTCATCCATACATATTTTGGAGACGGATACATACAGGAATGGTTTCAGTATGAGGGAGAACCGGGGCATTTTCGTATTTTCAGCGCCAATCCTTCCATTACCGATGAAAGGCTCATGCAGTTTTTGGAGATTCTCCAAAAGGTCAAACGGGGTTCTTCCCATTTGGATGGCATTTTCATCACATTGACAGGGCGGATGCAGCTCCATACCGGCGTGGGATACCATGAAGTGTCTTTTGAAACCATACGGATTGGCAGCAATTTCAAAGAAAAGAAAGGAGAACAACAGCCATGAGTGCATTTTATGACAATAACGTGACGGATGTGGGGCGGCTCCTGCTGGGGGATGTTCAGATGGGCGCCAGCTTTGTGCCCACAAAAATCGTCATCGGCAAAGGCTATCTGCCCCAAGGTAAAACCACCAGAACCATGACGGATGTGGCAGATGTGGTAAAGAAACTGGCACTGAATAAAGCTACGAAAAATCCAGATGGTGACGCTATTTTCGGTGCCATCTTCAGTAATGAAGATATACAGGAAGCCTTTTATTATAGGGAGCTGGGGCTGTATGCCAAGGGGGTGTATTATAACCAGTCAGGAGGCGTGGAGCGGGAAACGGCAGAAGTCCTGTATTCTTACGGGAACGCCGGAGAAAATGCGGAATTGATTCCTGCTTACAGCACCGGCAGTGTGGTGGAGCGGCAGCTTGATCTGCTGGTTTATATTGGCAATGATACGGAAGTAAAGCTGGAGATCGAAACGGGGTTGTATGTGACCATTCCTGTTTTCAATGACACCGTGGAACGGCTGGAAAAGGATATTGAGGAAGTGCGGTACATCATAGACAGTACCACCGCGAAAAAATATGAATGGGCAATGGAAAGCGGTACCCTTTCACTGGATGAGGTGGATGGCGATACCAAAATCAATATTGCCGACAAAGAAACGCTGGATGCAGTGAAGAACAAAGTGGACCTTATCCATACCAACACAGAAGGGCTTTCTGGAAAAATTGGTCAGACCAATGACAGCGGCGGCAGTGAGGCGGCTGGCTCTGTGTTTGCAAAGCTGAATAAAATCATTGGGGATATTGCAGCCCATGTGAAGCAGTGGACGGCAGAAAGGGCGGCAAAACTGGATCAGCTGGATACCATCAACGAAAATGCCCAGACAGCAAGCGCAAAGACAACGGAACTGGTGGAAGATGTGGCGGAGCTAAAAGCGGCTGCGGCACAGGAAACCACTGTGGAAGGCATTAGTAATAAGATTGGTGAAGAAGGGGACGCCGACACACAGCCTACGTTGTTTGGAAGGCTGGCGCAGTTGAAAAAAGTGCTGCTGGAAAAGCTGGCAGAGGTGCTGACGAAAGTAACGGGTATTGACGGTAAGGTTGGTACAAGTGGTGATTCTGCTGGAACTGCGACACTGTTTGGGCAGGTGAAGGATATTTCAGAGAAGATGCCTACTGGAATTATAAAAAGTGTACAAAGGGGTGTTATAAGCACTAAACAAAATTTACAAACTGTGGACATAGCAATAAGCCCTGTAAACCCAGATAAAAGTTTGCTTAGTTTTACTACGGGAACACTTTCTGCAAGCACAGGATATTCTAGTGATGATTGTGCAGTTGGTGATGGTATTGTTGTAAATTCTTTCACAGAAGATAATATCAATATTACATATAGAGGTTTTGGGACAGACAAACCAGAAGTAAAAAAAATATCATGGCAAGTTTCAGAGTTTTTCTGATTAAGGAGGTAGTGTTTATGTATCGTTATGCAGTCATTGATGAGGATGGAGTTATTATTGGGCATAGCCAGCTATCGGGCGAGGTGCATAAGAAAAATTTGATTCCGATTGATGCAGATTTCGACACAACAAACAAAAAATGGAACGGCACCTCCTGGGAAAGATACACACCACCAGAACCACCGGAGCAGGAGCCTACACAGCTTGACCGCATGGAGGCACAGCTGAACAAAAGTCAGGATGAACTGCGGCAGGAAGGGGCGGACATGGTTATGGAGGAAATGCAGAAACGGGGGCTGATCGTATGAAATCAGGTGCAGAATTGCTGCTTGATCATTACAAAGGGAGATACCAGAAAGGCGAAATCACAGAGGAACAGATTTCCCAGATGGTCACTGACGGGACAATCAGTGAGGACGAGAAACAGTATATCATGGAAGGGGAAGAACCGGGCGGCAATGACCCTGATCTGGTGACCTACTACGAAATGACGCAGGGCATTTTGCCAAAACAGAAATGAGGTGATTTTATGGGATACATTGAAGACGCCGAAAGACTCATCAACCATGTGAAGCAGATCAAACAGACAGGAGCAGGCGTGACGCAGGGACAGGCTGACCCACCGGCAGACATCGGTATTTTTGCGGACGGCTATCCGGAATGGGTGCAGGATGACGGTCTGGAAGAACTGTACCATATTTCCTACTATCCCAAAACACGGATTGTGTATCAGTGTATCAATCCAATCCAGCGATTTGCCCAGTACACGCCAGATGTGGCTACAAACAACTACAATCCATATCCGGAACCAGATGAGGACGGTGTTTTCCCCTATGTCTATGGTATGGGCGTGAAAATCGGTATGAGAGAGCGTGACCCCAATGGAAAGGTGTATGTAGCCATTCAGGCGATGACAAAACAGCTCAATCCGCCCAGCGAACTGTCAGCTATTTTCCAGATGGAGGGGTGAGGAATATGGACACAGAAACCTTTTTGACAATGGTTGCCGTTATGACAGGCGTTGGCTCTTTATGGGCGATGATCTATAAATTGGTACAATGGCTGGAACGGCAGAAGGAGCAGGACAAAGAGATACAGAACATCAAAAAAGAGCAGTGTGTAATGTGCTATGGTCTGCTTGCTACGCTGGACGGGCTGAAACAGCTGGGAGCCAATGGCAATGTAACGGATGCTTATAATAAGCTGGAAAAGCATATCAACCAAAGTGCTCATGATTAGGTGATAAAATGAAACGAAAAAAGAATACATATACCAAAAAGCTGGTAAAGTGGATTCTCGCAATCTCAGTTTTTGATTTGCAGTTATCCTATTTGCTGGCTTTTTTAGGTAGAACGGAAATCGCGGAAAACCTGTCCATGACGGTGGTGACGACCATCATCGGTACGGTCATTACCTATTGCATCAAGTCCTTTAAGGAAACAAAAGAGGAGGAGAAGGTGGCGTATCTGCGGGAAAAGAATGGAGTGGAACAGGAAGAAGTTTGGACGAATAAGGAGGTCTGAAGTATGAAAGATTTTTTGAATTTTTTCATTGAAAATTGGTATTTCATTGTGACTGCCATTGTGATGGTGGTTATGGCTGGCGTCATTTGCTGGAATTTTTTCAAACTGCCTGCAAAAGAACAGATGGCAAAGGTAAAAGAATGGCTGCTGTATGCAGTGACCGAAGCGGAAAAAGAACTGGGCAGCGGTACCGGGCAGTTGAAACTACGTCAGGTTTATGATTTGTTTGTGCAGCGGTTTCCGGCAGTGGCAGCGGTGATTTCTTTTGATACGTTTTCCGGCTGGGTGGATGAAGCACTGGAACAAATGCGGGAAATGCTGGCAAAAAACGAAAATGTTGCTGCTTATGTGGAAAATTGCTTTTTGGTACAGGAAATTAGAGAAGGGGTGGCTATTGATGGCTAAAGTAACGGCGGAAGAACTGGCAGCATTTGCAAAGTCAAAGCTGGGCGTACCTTATGTGTACGGCATGAAGGGTACTGTCATGACACTGGCGAAATACAATGAGCTGAAAGCCCTCTATGGTGCTTTGGTCTGGGACAGCGATAAAAACAAGGTCGGAAAAGTCTGCTGTGACTGTTCTGGTCTGATCAGTTGGGCAACGGGTATTGTCCGTAATTCACAGGGATACTATGACACGGCTTTGGAGGTTCATCCTATTTCTACCATCAGAAAGGCGCCGATCGGGGCGGCTGTGTGGCAGAAGGGACATATTGGTATCTATATCGGTAATGGAGAATACATTGCTGAGGATGGAAGTGCTTATGGCTGTAGAAGAAATAAATTGAGCAAGGCAAGCTTTACGCATTGGCTGATTTTGAAAGACATCGATTACACAGTGAAAGAGGAGGTAGATGACGAAATGGTTGAACAGGCGAAATTGATCATTGACGGCAGAGAATTTATTGTGGAGCGGATTCTGAAGAACGGGACAAACTATATCAAGATTCGGGATATTGCAGATGTGCTGGGGTATGAGGTGACAAGTAAAGGCAGTATCGCGGTGCTGACCAAACAGTAAAGAAAACGGGGCGGTATATCCGCCCCTTATTTTTTATTCTGTGAAAAGTTCTTTTGCAAGACCACTGGTATATTTACATCCGGCAGTGAACCCTTTTTCTTCGGTTTCTGCAACCAATTCATTTAGCAATTCTTCCGCGGTAAAATAATCATCAGCGTTCAGCTTCTCTTTTAAAAACGCAGTAAGTTTTTCCATCTTTTCTCCTCCTGTTGAAATTTCCTGTATTTCATCGTTTCTCTCTCTCAGGTAACTCTGGTATAAACCGGCGATTTTCTTCATAATAAAGTACCTCCTTAGTATTATGTGGATAGATTTACGGCTATACCAAAAGACCATTTACTTTGCCACCGATTTGCCACCGTTGCACAAGTATTGAATAGTGGCATTAAAATTCTTTTGATTTGACTTGGTATTAAAAACGTGATAAATTCAGCATTTGTCTGGAATACATGGTCATGTTTGATTGCGTATAAATCTTTGTAGAGCATTATACTTTTTAATGTTCTTTTAAGAAATTCTTACCGAAAAGAGAATTTGCAGACAGACAGTTGTTGTTTATGGTATGATGCAGAAAATCGAATTTAATCAAGACCAACTTAAAGGAGGACAGGTAAATGAAAAAGAAAATTTTTGCATTGGCTATGGCACTGGCAATGGCAGCTACAGCAGCGGGCTGTGGTGCGAAGCAGTCTTCAGATGTAGAGGCATTGCTGCAGAAAGCAAATGATACAATGGTGCAGGTGACAAGTATGTCTGCACAGATGGAAGTGCAGCTGGATATGGCTTATGAAGAAGAAACCATGGAGTCTGTGGTAAAATCTGATATGGATTTGAAACTGGATCCCTTCAAAACCAATATGACCATCAGCACAACAATCAATGGCCAAACAATGCAGCCATATGAAATGTATGCGGTACAGAACGGCGATACAGTGGATGCATATATGCAGGTGGATGGAGAATGGATTTACCAGCCTATGACTAGTGCAGATGTTTCTCAGTACAACGCAGAACAGAATATGGATCTGTATCTGAAAAACATCGAGGCCTTCAAGGTAACAGGTACAGAAGAAATCAATGGTACGAAGACAACTATGATTGAAGGTCTGTTGACAGGCGACGCCATGGAAGAAGCTCTGAAAAACTCCGGCATCGAATCTACAACTGCTGGTCTGGGCATCTCCGCAGATGATCTGGTTACCCTGATGGACAGCGTAGAAGGCATGCCTGTAAAACTGTGGATCAGTGACGATGGCTATGTGATGCAGTATGAACTGGATATGACAGCCATGATGCAGGGAATTATGGATGTTATGAGTGGCGGAGAAGAAAATCCCGTTACCATTTCCAAAACTTTGGTACACATGACATGCAGCAACTTTGACGCAGTACCTGACTTTGAAGTACCTGCGGAAGCATTGGCAGCAGCATAAAAATGAATTGGAAGCAGAGAAACCCCAATGGTTTCTCTGCTTTTTTCATGGGCAGAAATATGGTATGATGGAGGAAAAGGTTCGAAAGGGGAGAACATCATGCTGGACAATCGTGTGGAAACGTTTCTGGCGCTCTGTGAAAAAATGAATTATACCAAAACGGCAGAAGCCCTGCACATTACGCAGCCGGCTGTGACCCAGCAGATTCGCTGGCTGGAAGAATATTACGGCTGCCGGCTGTTTTCCTATCAGGGAAAAGTCCTGCGTCTGACGGAAAAAGGGGAAACCTTGCGGCGCCTTGCGCAGCAGATGACAGCCAATGCACAGGGCATCCTACAAGAGATGGAGCGAGAAGAAAATACGGAAATCCATCTGCGGATTGGTGCTACAAAAACCATCGGAGATTATATGCTGCCGCCCATCATGGTAGATTTTTTGCAGAAATACCCCCAGTATCGTCTGCATTTGACGGTGGATAACACAGGAAAACTGCTGCACATGATGGAAGAAGGAAAAATTGATTTTGCCATCGTGGAAGGCTTTTTTGATAAAGAAAAATATGACTTTACCCTTTATAAACGGGAGCGGTTTCTGGGGGTTTGCGGGAAGGCATGTCCCTTGCGGGGAAAATCCATTTCCTTATGGGAAACCCATACAGAACCATTGATTTTGCGGGAACCCGGGTCTGGTACCAGAGATATTCTGGAGGAATTGCTGAAAGAGAATAATTTTACAGTGCATAGTTATTCTGCTGTACAGGAAATCAGCAATTTTCAGGCCATCAAAGCCATGACGGAGGCTAGTTTGGGCATTACGTTTTTGTATGAACCGGTGGTGAAACAGGAGTTGGAAGAAAAACGGCTGTTTCAACTGGAAATTTTGAATTTTGATATTTTTCGGGAATTGAATTTCGTTTATCTGCAAAATAGTCTGTTCCGCCAGACTTGGCAGCCCTTTGTAGATTTTGCAATGACATGGCATATGTAAATATGCATTTTTGAAAATACAATTATTCGAAATGAACATATATAATTGCAAAAATGCATACATAGTTATAAGAAATAAATTCCTGAAAAAATATAGGAATTGTTAAAATTGACAATAATCATCCTTAATGTTACCATGGTTTTATGATAAATTATGATGCGATAAGGAGGTTTTGGTTATGTCATATAGTCCTTTGCTTGGTTCTGCCTTCAACAGAACAAAACTGAGAGATGCTGCCCATCCCTGCACATTTTCCGGCATGTGCTCTATGTGCACAGCGGATTGTGTGGGTACTTGTGAAATCGGCTTGTCTGCCGTTCGCGGGGCAGATGCCGTGTATCCCACCACTACCGGAGACAATCAGGTAGCATCGGAAAAACAGTATCCCATTGATTACTCTCATTTCAACATCAATGGACGGGTGTTTGGCGCCATGGGTACGGAAGCGGATTCTGACAAGGCAACCATTCACGATGTGAATCTGGAAACAGAAATCGGTACACTCCATCCTGTGAAGCTGAAATTGCCCATCATTCTGCCGGCACTGATTAAGTTGAATTGGCAGGATTATTTTGGCGGTGCGGCTATGGCTGGCGTATTGACCGTCATTGGCGAAGGTGCCGTAACCAAAGACCCTACACTGCGTCTGGAAAACGGCAAAGTGGTACATTGTCCGAAATTGAAAGAATTTCTGGATGCGTTCCGAAAATATTACCGTGGATATGGACAGATTATTTTGCAGGTAAATATTGACGATGACCGCATTGGTGTGCCGGAATACGCCATCAAGGAATGCGGCTGTGAAGCCATTGAATTTAAGTTTGGTCAGTCCGCCAAAGGCACACAGCCTGTGAACCGTCTGGCAACACTGGAGGACGCTTTGAAGGCACAGCAGAATGGTCTGCTGGTAATTCCTGATCCTTCCGATCCACAGGTGCAGGAACGCTATAATGCAGGTTTTGGGGAAAACTTCCGTTCTTATGGCAGATTGCCTATGTGGGATGAAGAATCTCTTTGCAAACGCATTGAAGAACTTCGTGCTATTGGCTTGAAAAATGTATATTTCAAAATGGCTGGCTATGATCCGGCTGATCTGGAACGGGTACTGCGCATTGCGTCCATGGCACAGGTGGATATGGTTACATTCGACGGCGCAGGCGGCGGCTCCGGTTACAGCCCCTGCAAAATGATGAATGAATGGTGTCTGCCTACGGTGGCAATGGAAAGTGAACTGGTGCAGATCATGTCCCGTATGGAAAAAGAAGGTCTGAGCCTGCCTCATATTGCCATTACAGGCGGTTTTGCCATGGAAGATCAGGTCTATAAGGCATTGGCATTCGGTGCGCCTTATGTGAGCGCCATCGGCATTTGCCGGGCATCCATGGCTGCGGCAATGAGTGCCAAAAAAGTGGGAGAACTCATCGAAGCAGGCAATATTCCCGCAGAACTTCAGCGGTTCGGTTCCACAGTGGATGAATTGTTCCCGGATTTGAGAGAACTGCGGAATATTTATGGCGAAGAAGCCAATAACTTCTCTACTGGCGCCATCGGTGTTTATTCTTACTTGAATCGTATCGCCTTTGGTCTGAAACATTTTGCCGCACTGAATCGAAAATTCTCTTTGGAATACATCGACAGAAGCGACATTTTCCCTCTGACAAGAGATGCAAAAGATTTGCTGGATGGAAAATGGATGAAATAAATTAGATTGTACACAGCAGAGTCTAAAAAAAGCAACTTCCCCTTAAGAAAACATTGATTTT
>OGEZ01000457.1_pt1 | contig 36564 bp, 37 predicted proteins | sample 1570831 | NCBI WGS metagenome assembly OGEZ01 (sample SAMEA2582059, study PRJEB24529) | metagenome | biome: Human gut stool | place: China | collected 2011
CTTATTTCTTCTCTTGCGCGTCATCATCGCGCCCTTAACTCTTGCCATTGTTCGTTCCCTCCCTCTTCTTACTTGTACAGGATCATGCGCTTGATGGCGGCCTCATTGGTCTTGTCGGCATAAGTGGTGCCGCGCAGAGCCCGCTTGAGCTTGGTGGTCTTGCCGTGACCGTTGAGCAGGTGACGCTTCTTGGTCATGGCGCGCTTGACCTTGCCGGACTTCGTGAGGGAAAAGCGCTTCTTAGCGCCGCTATGAGTCTTGATCTTGATCTTCGGCATAACAGAAAACTCCTTTGCTTCTTACTTTTTGGCGTCCTTGGCAGGCTTGGGGGACAGGAAGATGGACATGTGGCGTCCCTCCAGCTTCGGACTTTTATCCATCACGGCGGTCTCGCCGCAGGACTCGGCAAACTTCAGCAGCAGATCCTGACCGATGTTGGTGTGGGCCATCTCACGGCCGCGGAACCGCACGGTCACCTTGCAGCGGTTGCCCTCAGACAGGAACTTCTGGGCGTTGCGCAGCTTCACATTGAAGTCGTTGACGTCAATGCTGGGGGACATGCGGATCTCTTTGATCTCCACTACCCGCTGGTTTTTACGGGCTTCCTTTTCGCGCTTGGTCTGCTCGAACCGGTACTTGCCGTAGTCCATCAGCTTGCATACCGGGGGCACAGCGTTGGGAGAGATCTTGACCAGGTCCAGGTTCTGCTCCTCAGCCATACGCAGCGCCTCCTGAGAGGACATGATGCCAAGCTGCTCACCGGTCTCAGAGATCAGGCGGACCTCCTTGTCCCGGATTTCTTCGTTGGTTTGATGACCTGTGTTAGCGATGGGAAAGCACCTCCAAACAAAAAAATAAACGCGGCTGCCGGAATGGCGCCCGCGTCACAAAAATCCCCGCCAAGTCTCCCTGGCGAAGAAGTGAAACCTTGTTAACCCTTTGGCTCTGGCCTGGGGTGAGGTACGGGGCACCGTTCCTGCTTTCTTTTGCTCATATATTTTATCAGTGTGTCTCGCCCTTGTCAAGTATTATTTTATCTTTTTCCGTCTTTCCTTCCATCCCCGTGAATATTTACATAACCTTCTTTTTTCGTCCTGCTTCTACAAAAAGTTTTACACACTTTCCACACTACTTTCCACATTTTATTGTTATTTCCTGCACACTGTTCTAAATCTTTTCGTTTTCCCACTTCCATTTTCTTCTTGATTCCATCTTGTAAGGTTACATAATGCATCAAATTGTTTTTTTATTTGAAAAGAATAAGCCCTCCCCCGACGGTATTGTTCCCGCAGAGGAGGGCTTGAAAATTTCGATGTTTAACCCAGGGAAATATCCCGGGTAGCATAGGCGTTCAAATCCAGGCCGGCTACATGCCCGGCCTGGTACTCATAAAATCCCTGGCAGCCGATCATAGCGGCGTTGTCGCCGCAGTACTTCAGCTCCGGCAGGTAGAGCTTATTCCCGCTCTTGGCGCAGGCGGCTTGCAGGTCTGCGCGGATGCGGCTGTTGGCCGCCACGCCTCCGGCCACCGCCAGTCGGCCGTAGCCCTTCATTCGGGCGGCCGCCATGGCCCGGGGTACCAGCGAGTCGCTCACCGCCCGGCCAAAGCTGGCGGCAAAGTCGGGCAGAGATAACTCCTCCCCCTTCTGCTGGGTATTGTGAATGAGGTTGAGACTGGCCGTCTTTAAGCCGGAGAAGGACATATCCAGCTCATGGCCGGCCACATGGGCGCGGGGCAGCTCATACCGGCTGTCATCTCCCCCCTGAGCCAGGCGGTCCATGGGGCCGCCGCCGGGGTAACCGATACCCAGCACCCGAGCCACCTTGTCAAAGCACTCCCCTGCTGCATCGTCACGGGTGCCGCCCAGCACCTCCATCTCGGTATAGGACTTCACGTCCACAATGGCAGTTGTGCCGCCGGAGACGCATAGGCAGACAAAAGGGGGCTCCAGATCGGGGTGGGTGAGGTAATTTGCCGCAATATGTCCCCGCACATGGTGTACCGGAATCAGGGGCAGGTCCAGGGCCATGGACGCACCCTTGGCAAAGTTCACTCCCACCAGCACCGCGCCGATGAGACCAGGCGCATAGGTCACAGCGATGGCATCCAGGTCGCCCCGGGTCATCCCCGCCTGCTCCAAAGCCTGATCGGCCAGACCGGTCACTGCCTCCACATGCTTGCGGGAGGCGATCTCAGGCACTACGCCGCCGTAAATGGTGTGCATCTCGATCTGAGAGGCCACACAGTTGGACAGTACCGTCCGCCCGTCTTTGACAACTGCGGCGGCGGTCTCATCGCAGGAGGATTCAATGGCTAAAATATTCATACTGCTCCTTCTTCCAGTTTGCAGGAAACAAAGTTAATATAGTTTTTCTTTCTCCATAACCGCATCGATTCGGTTAAAGCGTTCAGTGCTGGTCACATCCCGCTGTCCGCTGATGGCCAGCAGGAACACCTCCGACAGACTGAGAGGAGCCACATAGGAGTTGGTAAATCCCAGTCCTTCCACCTGTGCCACCACCACCACATCCGCCTTGCTGGCCAGCGGGCAGGTACGCCGGTCTGTCATCAAAATAATTTTTGCCCCGCTCTCCCGGGCAATGTCCATCAGCACGCCACAGATCTCGGAATGGCGCGGGAAGCTGTACAAAAACAGGCAGTCTTTATCGGTAATATCCAATACACTTTCCACTGCCGTTGCATCTGCATGGGTTACCGAAACCACGTGGGGAGTCAAAAACAGCAGCTTGCTGGCCATATATTGGGCGCAGCAGGCCGTTCCGCGAAATCCCGCAATATATTTGCGGTCACTGCTGAGCAGAATGTCCACCACCTGGTCCACCGTTCCCTGATCCAGCTGGGCAAAGCTCTTTTGCAGATTCTCTAAGGTATAGCCCCCCACATCACTGATCAGGCTATCCTGCTTGAGCTGCGCCCTGCTGCGGGCATACTTCTCTCCCGGAGAAAGGTCCTGCTGGACCTGATTGATCTGTCTGGCCGCCCGGGCGTTCATCTCTCCCCGGAAGTCTGCATAACCCTTGAATCCGAGTTTGCGGATGAAGCGGATCACCGACGTGTCGCTGACTCCGATGGCTTCTGCAAGGGAGGTGGAGGTCTGAAACCCAATGGTATTCAGATTGGCTAAAATATACTCCGCAATCTCCGCGTCGGTGCGTGTCAGGGACATTCCCTGTATTTTTTTCACCAAATCATCCATGTTACCCTCTCCTCACTGATACAGGGAAAGGATACCACAGTTTGCCATTGTGGTCAATCTCCAGCCAATTACAGCGGGCGGCATGGACACGCCATACCGCCCGCTGCAAGAAGGGAAAACATCATTGATTTATCTTTGTTTACTTCAACTGGACCAATGCATGCTCCAGTCGATCCAGCGCCTTTTCCAGATTCTCCATGGAATTGGAATAGGAGATTCGGATCTTCCCAGGGACATTGTACGCCTCACCGGGCACTGTGGAGATCAGCGCCTCATCCAGAAGATACTGGCACAGGTCTACAGCATTCTCGATCACCTTATCTCCAAACCGCTTACCGAGATAGGGCTGCACATCCGGATATACATAGAACGCGCCCTTTACATCCGGACATGTGATTCCTTCTATGGCATTGAGCCGCTGCACCACATAGTCTTTTCTCCGCTTGAACTCTTCCACCATAACCTGCATGTCATGCTGAGAACCCTGCAGAGCCGCCAGAGCCGCCTTCTGGGAAATCGCGCTGGTGGCAGAGGTAGTCTGGCTCTGCACCGCCATGATTCCCTTGATCACATCCGCCCGGGCCGCAGCATAACCGATACGCCAGCCCGTCATGGCGTAAGCCTTGGAAAAACCATTGACGGTAATGGTCCGCTCCCATACCTCCCGGGAGATGGAGGCCACACTGAAGTGCTTTGCGCCGTCATAGACCATTTTTTCATAGATCTCATCGGCCACGATAAAGAAATCGTGCTTGACCGCCAGGTCGGCCAGCTCCCGCAGGCTCTCCTCGCTGTACACCGCACCGGTGGGATTGTTGGGGGTACAGATGACGATGGCCTTGGTGCGCGGGGTGATAGCTGCCCGGATGGCATCCAGATCCAGCTCATAATTGTCCTGCCGCACCGGCACAAACACCGGAGTAGCACCCGCCAGACGAATCATCTCCGTGTAGCTGACCCAACAGGGAATGGGGAGCAGCACCTCATCGCCAGGACCTGCAATCACCATCATGGCACTGGCAATAGCCTGCTTGGCTCCCACCGCGGTGGTCACCTCATTGACGGTATAGTCCAAACCATTGTCCTCTTTCAGCTTCTTTACAATGGCCTGGCGAAGCTCCAGAATGCCGTTGCCGGGGGTATATTTGGTGAAATTATCCGCGATGGCCTTCATACCAGCCACCTTGATGTAATCGGGAGTCCCAAAATCTGGCTCTCCCACATTCAGGGAAATAATGTTCTTCCCCTCACGCTTCAGCTCCGCTACCTTGGCAATGAGTGCTGAAGTAGGAGAACCGCTGAAGTGATTCATGCGTTCTGCAAGCGTGATTGCCATACTCATTCTCCTAGAAATAAATTTTATTTATGGTTATTTATCCATATTTTTTTGTTCAAACACATCTCGGTCCATCATCTTCAGATTAGCTGCAACAACACAGGTTGCTACATGATCTCCAGTGACATTTACCGTTGTTGTCCCGATATTTACTATCGGCCAAATCGCAGCAATAAGTGCCAGCATTCCCATGGGTAATCCAAGTGCTTCAAAAAGGATCGCTGACATTACAACTGCTGTTCCCTGAATTCCAGGTGCACCAATAGACAAAACCAGTCCCATGCCTACAGCTTGAATAACCAGAATTGGAGTTAACGGAACATTATAAAGCTCCAGTGCCGTAACTGCAATAATGCCCAGAGACGCTGCAAATCCATTCATATTAATGGTAGCTCCTAACGGAAGCGAAAAACTATAGATCTTTTCCGGCACACCGCAGCGTTTTTCCTGAGCTGTAAAGCCCATAGGAAGCGCTGCATTTGACGACCCCGTACTGAATGCCATCATTAACGCTGGTCCCACATTCTGGTAGAATTTAATTGGAGAGAATCTTCCCATGACCTTTGCAAGGATGGGATACAGTACCACCATAATTACAATCAATGCAATATAAATTGCCAGAACAAACTTTACCGCAACTGCCAACATCTCGCTGCCCAAAGTTCCTGTTAACTGCATTGCCAAAAAGAAGATTCCATAAGGAGCAAGATCAGTAATCAAATTTGTCATTTGAAGCATAACTTCGTTTCCCGCATCTACAAAATCAATAACTGGTCTAGCCTTTTCGCCCACCATAATAATGCAGACACCAAATAGCACCGCAAATATGATAATTGGAATCATATCCATGTTAGCCATGGACGCCACAATATTCTCTGGAATCCAGGCCAAAATAGAATCTGCCAAGCTGTAGTCCTGCTGCGTTACTTCTTCAACTGTCCCCAGCATGCCTTCTGCGCCCACACCAGGATTCACTGCAATAGCAATTAACACACCAATTGCCGCTGCAATGATGGTTGTTACGATATAAAACGCAATCACTCGAACTCCTACCTGCCCAAATTCTTTTGGACTGGCCAGTTTTGTTACGCCAGAAATAATAGAGAAAAACACCAATGGAACAATCAGCATTTTTAGAAGCATGATGTATGCGTCGCCTACCGGCGACAGCACTTCCACCTTTTCCCCAAAAATGAAACCAACTAAACCTCCAACGATAAGGAGTATAAAAATTTTCATATATAGTGGTACATTTTTCCACGCTTTCATATCTGACTCTCCTTTCACTCTTCTGAAAATCGGCATGTCATTTCCCAATCACACAAGTCAGCATAGTTAAACAACACCCCTTCTTTAAAGGCCGGCTTCATATTCTGGTCATGTGTATGAGTTAAAATTAAATGCTGCATATCAACATCAAAACCTGCCTCACGAGCCAACATCGCAGTCAGCACTCCATGCTGAATCTTTTGTCCGATATCTGAAACTACTAAATTTCCATTGTTATCGTAAACATACTCTACAACTTTATCCACATCATGCAGCAATCCTAGGATAATGATTCGTTGCGTATCAAAGTTACATTTATGGTGTCTAGAAACGATATCAGCAAGCGCAAGTGCGCATTCTATAGAAGAATTAACATGAGAAATTAGAGTCACATGGTCCATTCCTTCTTTAAATTTTGCCTCATCAAAGTGCTTCCATGGACTCATTTCTAATGCCTTAAACCACACCTGCGCAACCATTTCCGCTGTAGCTGGATCAGAGATTTTTTGTATGCTTGGCAAATATTGGGCCAAATATTGTACTTTTTCACTGTCAGTCATCACTACACCCTCCTTAGCTTTCACCTGTTATAGTAACCATCAATAAACTCCGTATTCTTTGCCTGCAGGGTCTTCATCACCCAGGCACGGTTGGAGGTTCCATTTTTGGCTGCCTCCACCTTGGCCTCATCCTGCTGATGGAACTTCTTCGCCGCCTCCAGCACAGCTGGGGCGTCTTTCAGCGGAATCACAATAATGCCGTCGGCGTCAGCCACAATGATGTCGCCCGGATTCACACTCACTCCGCCGCAGGCAATGGGCACATTGATCTCCCCGGGTCCCTCTTTATGGGGGCCGCCGGGGGTAAAACCGTTGGCATAGACCGGCAGATCCATCTGCCGCACCGCGTCCACATCCCGAATGGGGCCATCCAGCACCAGCCCGCCCAGCTTACGCTGGTACTTGGCATAGGTAAACATGATCTCACCCATCAAAGACCGGGTCTGATCCTCATCGTTGGACACCACAATGATGTCGCCCGGCTGAGCCATGTCCAGCGCCTGATGGAGAAACAGGTTGTCGCCCGCTCTGGCTTTTACCGTCAGCGCCGGACCCACCATGATCCCCTGAAAGCCGCTCATCCGCTTGATTCTGGGATTCATGGCGCAGGAGCGCCCCATGGTATCGGCAATGTTTGCCGCGGGCAGCCCTGCAAAGCCATCCAACAGTTCCTGGCTTGGCATGGGCCGCTTTAAAAACACACGATTTCCAACTGCCATTTCTGCCTTCCTTTCTGTATGTACCGGTTGGGTGTTGTTCTGCATTCATTTTAGTTTTCTGTTGTTTATTTGTCAACATATTATCTTGCGAGTGAATATTTTTCTGCAGAATAAACAACACAAAAATTCCCGCCTGTGGTTTTTCAACCATTTTCAGGCGGGAATCCATCCAATATTTTTATTTTTTACTGTTTTTCAAAATATCTGGTCATAAGAACCGCATCTTCCCTGGGCTTGTCATAGTAGTTTTTCCGCAGTCCTGCCTGAGTAAATCCGTGCTTCTCATACAGGGCGATGGCCGCTTGGTTGGAAGCACGCACCTCCAGGGTGAGGAAAGCCAGGTTTACCTCGCCAAAACGGCAGAACACGTCCAGAAGGGCGCTGGCCACCCCGTGGCGGCGAGCGTCAGGTTCTACTGCCACGTTGTCGATGTATCCCTCATCTACAATGACGTGCAGGCCAGCATAGCCCAGCACGTTGCCCTCCTCATCCTCGGCCACGATAAAGCTGGCCTGGGTATCAAACAGGGCGTCGGCCAGCATGTTCTCCGTCCAGGGACTGGAGAAGCAGGCCTGCTCCAGCCGGGCGATCTGCTCAATGTGGCTGCGGTCCATAGGTACGATTTGATAGTACATAATAAAAACTCCTGGTATAAATCAAATATAAAATCACAATACAGAGTGAGAATTTCCTTGTGGCTGGGAGATTCTTTTCTTCCACAGCCGATGAATTCCATAAACTGCACAGGCCAGCAGGCTGCCCGCTGCCGGAGCAATGGAATATCGAAGAAGAACCATCCACGTAAGGATGTTCCAACCATGTGCACCAAATATTCCCTGAATACTCATCAATGGCAGAATCGCCAGTAACACAGGCATCAAAACAGCGCCGGCGCTCTTTCTCCGGCACAGCAGCAGCTGCAGAGCAAAGAAGGGCACTGCATGACCGCCCACGGCCAGCCAGAAAAACAGCTGCTCCAGTGCGTCAAGGATGGAACTGGTGATCGTTCCCTTCCAGATACATTGAATATAAATGAAAAGCAGGATCCCATAGGCCAGCAGACTCACCAGAAAGGCCCTCAGCAGCATACGATCTGTGCGGTTTTTCATAAAAAACCTCCTTGTCACAAGGCTTGCGGCATATCGGCGGTTTCTCTCAACGCATACTCGTATAGTTTAATCATACACCATTCATCTGATCCTGTAAAGCGGCACAACTACACCGGCAGATTTCACAATTTCATTGCCTGATTTTCGTGAAAGCTACGATTTTTCTTTTCCTGTCAAAATGTTGAAACCTTTTCCTGTGTATCCCCGTCTATATAAACGAGGTTATTATTTTGTCTCTATTTCCAGCCGACCACGCAAGCCCTTCCACCCCGGGGCGCTCTGTGCGCTCCCCCATCAGAAAGGAAATGACCATGCTTCGACGTGCCCTCTCCCTCCTGCTTACCGCCTGCGCCCTGTGCGCTCTGCTGGTTCCAAGCAGTCTGGCCGCCACCATCCAGAGCAATCAGGCCGTTTACCATCTCTCTCAGGACCCGGACGGGACAGAGAGCTTTCTCTACTCCCCCACCCTGTCCCACACCTTGACGCTGCTGCCTCCCGGCACTGTCGTGCGCAGTGACCTCGGCAATCAGATCATCGTGGAGCGCTTTACCTACCGCTCCTCCTCCGGCTACTGGGCACTGGAAAATACCCTCACCTCCCAGGAGCACCTGACTGTGCGGGACCACAACTATATCTACCATGTCATCACTCAGGATCCCCACTCCAATCAGGCCATGGACGCCGGGGTTTGGGTTCGCGCATCGGGAAGCGGCGGGCTCAACACCACCACCATTACCGGGGAGCCGGTGGATGAGTGGGCAGTGGATCTGGTCAACGAGGCCATCGCCATGAATCTAATGCCGGCACGCCTTAAGGGCCAGGACCTGCGCGGCTCCATCAGCCGGCTGCAGTTTGCTTCCCTTGCAGTGCGGCTGTATGAGGCCATGGGCGGAGAGACCATCTCTGCCCCCAGCCACACTCCCTTCACCGACACTTCTGACCCAGAGGCAGGCAAGGCCTGGGCACTGGGGCTGACTGCCGGCACCTCTGCCACCACCTTCTCGCCCTCCCAGTCCATCTCCCGGGAGCAGGCAGCCACCATGCTCGCCGCCGTCTACCGCAAGCTAGGCGGCAGCGTGGAGGGACAGTCCGGCTCCTTTGCCGATGACAGCTCCATCGCCTCCTGGGCCAAGAGCAGCGTGTACTTTATGGCCCGCCACGACATTATCGTGGGTACCGGAAACAACCGCTTTTCTCCTCAGCGCAGCGCCCAGCGCCAGTCCTGCCTTATCATGGCCCTGCGCATGTTCCAAACTCTGAACCCCACCGATTGACACGGACAAAACTGCCCCGCCGGCTGAGATGCAGGCGGGGGCTTTCTTGTTTAAGGGGTCAGCTCTGCCTGACGGCGCAGCAGGGACAGAGGAGGCACCGGCTGAGGCAGCTTCATGCGGAAGACCATCTGGGGCTTGCGCACCTGCTCCAAAGCTTCTCCCGCCTCGTCCCACAGTCCCTCCACGGTGAGGGTCTGGGGCCGTACGTCGGGACCTACCAGCTCCAGAGTATCCCCCACAGAGAACTTATTGTTCAGAGTGAGGGTGGCGTTGCCCTGTTCGTCACAGGACTGCACCTTGGCCACGATCTGCCAGTCCCGGACATAGCGGGAGTTTTCGGTATACTGGCCCGGCTGGCCAAAATAGAAGCCGGTGGAGTAATGCCGGTGGCTGATGTGCTCCACCTCATCCCGCCATACCGGGTCCAGAGGCTGTCCCGCCGCCGCCGCGTCGATGGCATGGCGGTAAGCTCCGGTGACAATGGCGGCATAGTAGGCGCTCTTGGCCCGGCCCTCCAGCTTCAGAGAGTCCAGACCCGCCTCCATCAGCTCGGCCACGTGGTCGATCATGCACATATCCTTGGAGTTCATAATATAGGTCTCCCCATTCTCCTCAAAGACAGGGAAATACTCGCCGGGCCGCTTCTCCTCCATCAAGGCGTACTGATAGCGGCAGGGCTGGGCGCAGGCTCCCCGGTTGGAGTCCCGGCCCGTCATGTAGTTGGACAGCAGGCACCGTCCGGAATAGCTTACGCACATAGCCCCGTGAGCGAAGGCCTCAATCTCCAGCTCCTTGGGGGTCTTGAGGCGGATCTCCCGGATCTCATCAAGGCTCAGATCCCGGGCCAGGATCACCCGACTGGCTCCCAGGTCGTGCCAAGCGGTGGCAGACTGGTAGTTGACGATGCTGGCCTGGGTGGAAATGTGGCACTGGACGTGGGGGGCGTGGCGCTTGGCCAGAGCCAGGGTACCCACGTCGGCCAGGATGATGGCATCCACTCCCACGCTGTCCAGATACTCCAGCCACTCCGGGAGCCGGGCCACCTCCTCATTGCGGGGCATGGTGTTGCAGGTCACATGGACCCGCACTCCCTTGCTGTGGCACAGTTCCACGGCGGTTTTCAGCTCTTCGGGGGTAAAATTGCCCGCAAAAGAGCGCATACCAAACATGGTACCCGCCAGATAGACCGCGTCCGCTCCGTAGGCCAGCGCCATCTGAAGCCGCTCCATATCTCCTGCCGGAGCCAGCAGTTCCGGTTTTTTCATATCGGTTCTCCCTCCAGAGTACAGGCCCCGGAGTAGCTCCGGGGCCTGCTTTTGTTATTTGTTGTAAAGTTCCTGAGTAGCAATAAAGTTCTGCTGCTCCCGCAGGGTCTTGAAGAAGTGGTGTACTCCGTCGTCGCCCAGGGCGTAGTAGTAGTACGAAGTGCTGTTGGGATTCATAGCTGCCTTGATGGACTCCAGGCCGGGGTTGGAGATGGGGCCGGCAGGCAGTCCCTTGTAGAGGTAGGTGTTGTAGGGGGAATCAATGGACTTGTCCGCCTCAGTAGGCACCTTGCCGCCGTTGATATAGGCCAGGGTGGCGTCGATCTGCAGATATCCCTGGGTTCCGCCGCTGGGGTTATTCAGGCGGTTGTAGATGACCGAGGCGATATCGGCCCGGTCATTGCCGTCCGTCTCCTTCTCGATCATGGACGCAATGGTGATGATCTCATGGATGGTACGGCCGCTGTCTGCCACCTCCTGGCGCATTGCGTCGGTAAACTGCTCGTCAAAGCGCACCAGCATCTTGTTGATGACATACAGGGGGTTCTGGGGGGTGGTAAATTCGTAGGTGTCGGGGTAGAGATAGCCCTCCAGGCGGTGATAGTCCCCCAGCTCCAGATCCTGGAGGAAGGAGAAGGCGTAGTCGTGGTTGGCCGCCATATCCTGCAGGTCCTCCACGCTGGCCACACCCTTCTCCTCCAACAGCGTGAAGATCTGATCCACGGTGTAGCCCTCGGGAATGGTCACGGTGACGGTGGCCCGGGTGGCCGAGTTGGCACTCATGCCGGACAGCAGGGCCCGGTAGTCCATATCGGTGTTCAGGGTAAAGGTGCCTGCCACCACGTCGTCCTTGCTACGGGTGAAGGTGGCAAAGAGATTGAAGAGGAACTTATATTCGATGAGTCCCTCGTCCTTGAGCTTTTCAGCCACATCACCAAAGCTGTCGTCGTTGGTAATGGTAATGGTAGCGGTCTTCTCTGGTTTGTTCAGAGCCAGCACGTCGTTGGCAGCCACCCAGCCGATGCAGGCCAGCAGCGCGGACACGCCGATGACAAAAATCGCATAGATGGCCGCTCCGCTCAGGCCAGAGCGCTTTTTCCGGCGCCGTGTGTTGGATGAGCGCTGCGTCTCCTCCCGCCGCCGCGGCTGTCTGGAGGAGGAAGATTGATAATCCTGTGCCATAGAGTCAGCTCCTAAATCAAATCTGCCGGATGGACCGGGCCTTGGCTCCGGCTCCGTCGGCTCCGGTCCTTGGGCCGGTCCAATGGTTGGGTTGGGAACGGCGCCCGCCCGCAAGAAAATTTTCTTTGCCAGGGAACCTGGGACAGGGGGCTGCCATAGACTATACCAGAACGCCGGGAAAACCCCGGCGGGGTAAGTGAGGTGAAACAACAATGTGCTTTGGCAATAACGGCTTTGGCGGCAACGGCTGCCTGTGGATCATCCTGCTGATCATCGTCCTGTGCTGCTGCTGCGGCAACAACGGCGCCAGCGAGAACAGCAACGGCTGCGGCTGCAACAACGGCTGCGGCTGCTGACCCTACACTAGGCCCCGGCGCGGGGCAAAGCGGGACTTCAAGTCCCGCTTTTTTTATGTCTGTATCCAGATGGCCTCCTGCTCAGTGAGCACCACCTCCACCCGGGCGTCGTGACGCTCGATGGGAACCTGCTCCTGAAGAAGGACACCCCGGCACAGACCTGCCGTCCGGCCGGAAAAATTCTCCAGCCACCGGTCGTAGTATCCGCCCCCAAAGCCCAGACGGTACCCCCGGCGGTCATAGCTTACGGCGGGAACAAGGGCCAGCGCAATGTCTTTTTTCTCCAGCAGCGGAGCATCTTCCGACGGCTCCCAGATGCCGAAGGCGGCCTGCTTCATCGGGATGCAGGGATCAAACTGCCGCACCTCCATCTGGTGTCCGGGCAGCATCCGGGGAAGGCCTACCCGCTTGCCCTGCCGGGTCAGCTCCCGCACCAGCCGCTCCGTCTCCGGCTCCCGTCCCGGGATACCCCAGAACAAAAACAGCGTGTCCGCTGCCTGTACCTGAGGCAGGGACAAAAAGCGGTCAAACAGGGCCCGGTCGCTCTCCAGACGCTGCTGCGGTGTCAGGGCAGCAATCTCCCGCTTCAACCGGGCGCGCAACGCCTTTTTGGCCTCAGCGATAGTAGAAGATACGTCCATTGATCTCGTCCGCAACCTCTTTGCCCCGCAGGACCTCCACCAGCTTCAGACCGAAGTCGAAGGAGGAGCCGCAGGCATGGCCGGTAACAAACTTGCCGTCTGCCACGGCGCGCTCCTGAGGCAGCACCTCGGCCTTACCCAGCTGGTCGTGGCGGGTGGGATAGGAGGTGGCCTTTCGGCCGTCCAGCAGACCCCAGCGGGCCAGCAGCACAGGGCCGGCGCACAGGGCGGCCAGCCAGATATTCCGCTTGGCGGCCTCCTGGATGAGCTGGGAGACCGCTTCACTGTTCCACAGGTTCTCCACGCCCACGCCGCCGCCGGGCAGCACGATCATCTCCGCCTGGTCCAGATCCACCTGGGACAGCTCCAGGTCGGCCTGGACGGTAATGTTGTGTCCCCCGGTGACGGTGGGGCCGGACAGGGAGACCAGCGCGGTCTCCAGCCCGCCCTGCCGCAGCAGATCGGTGGGGACAATGGCCTCGGACTCCTCAAAGCCGGGGGCCAGCAGTACATATACCATGGATAACCCTCCTTGTTGTCCTGTTGTCCGGTCTCTTACAGCACAGGGGCCGCCAGGGACCAGATCTCCTCATGAATCTCCTCCACGCTGCGCACCTCGCCCTGGGCGTTGACGCAGGGGATCACCTTCCAGCCCAGCAACTGGGCGGCCTGCAGGGCACTGTCCCGACAGGCGGCAAGGTATCCGGTGTCCAGCTCATGGATGTCGGCCTTGGTGTGGGTGGCGGCCTCCCGGCGGCGCAGCAGTTCTACGGCCCGCTCGGTGGGCATATCCAGATAGAGCACCAGGTCGGGCCGGGGCAGACCCAGCTTATCGTGCTCAAAGTCGTCCAGCCAGCGCAGGAAGGCCTCCCGCTCCTGGGGGGCACACTTCACCGCCTGGTGCACCGCGTTGGAGGTGGTGTACCGGTCGGTGAGCACCAGTCCGCCCTGCTCATAGTACTCCCCCCACACCTTTTTCAGGGAGGCGTACCGGTCCACCGCATAGAAGGCGGAGGCGGCGTAGGGGTTTACATCCTGGGGATGGGTACCGAACTCCCCCGCCAGATACATGCGGATGAGGGCGGAGGAGGGCTCTTTATACTGGGGAAAGACCAGCTTCTGATACTCCCGGCCGCTCTGGGTCACCCGGCGGCACAGGGCCTGAAACTGGGTGGACTTACCGGAGCCGTCGGTACCCTCGAATACAATCAGCCGTCCCGCCATCACAGAACCCCCGGACGGCGGCGGCCGGTGACGCGCTGCCCGGCAGCCTTCACCAGCACCAGGGGCAGCTTGGCCATGCGTCCAAAGCGCTTGGGCTCACGGCTGAGGCGGTACGCCCACTCCATACCCATCTTCTGCCACTTCTCGGGAGCCCGCTCCACGTTGCCGGCGAACACGTCCAGCGCGCCGCCCAGGCCGATGGCCATCTTAGCTCCGGTGAGCAGACCAAAGCGGGCGATCCACTTCTCCTGCTTGGGGGCGCCCAAGCAGACAAACAGCAGATCGGGCTGGGCGGCGGCCACTTCCCGGGCCACCGGATCAGACTCCTTGAAGTAGCCGTCGTGGGTGCCGCAGATCACGATCTTGGGGTGCTGCTCCACGATCTTGGCGGCGGCCTCCTCGGCCACGCCGGGCTTGGCGCCCAGCAGATAGAGCCGACCGCCCAGCTCGTTGAGCTCCTCCAGCATGTCGCAGGCAAAGTCAAAGCCGGCTACCCGCTCCTTTAAAGGTGTACCCAAAATCTTGGCGGAATAGACCACCCCGATGCCGTCGGGCAGCACCAAATCGGCCCGATTCAGGATCTTCTGGAACTCCAGGTCCTTTTCCACAGCCAGCAGAAACTCAGGGTTGGGGGTAACTACGTAGTGAAAATCGCTGCCCCGCAGCAGCTCCCGGCCCGCCTGGCGGGCCTCCTCGCGGGTCAGGTTGTCAAATTGGATGCCTAACACATTCGTTTTCAATGGAACATCCTCCACATCATCAAAGAATTGGTTGGACTATGGTCATGCCTTTTTGAGGGCAATGGTTTCATTCAGGCATCCTATTCTATCACGCTTCCGGAAAAAAGTCTATGAAAAAGGGGTAAACAATCCGATTTCCGGGAAATTCCCCGAATTTCGATTGACGAAGGGGGCTGAGGGCACCATAATAGAGACAGCAGCAAAAAAAGGAGCGAATGTTCCATGGAATTTTATGCCACTCTGGGTGGCTCCTGCGCCGACCGAGCCACCCTGGACGGGCTGTTTGCCGCCGGAATGACCGGGGCGCGGCTCAATTTATCTCACACCACCCTCCCCCAGTGCGCCCCCCTGCTGGAGGATATCTATTGGCCTGCCGCCCGAGCCTGCGGCCGGGCCGCCCATCTCATCATCGACCTGCAAGGTCCGGAGCTGCGGGTAGGCACCCTCACTGCTCCCGTTGCGCTGGAGTCCGGGAGCCGGACCGTGCTTGGCCCCGGCGGCATCCCCATTCCCACCGCCGCCCTGGAGACTGCCCAGCCGGGAGACCGCATCTCCCTGGACGACAGCGCCCTGCTGGTACAGGTGGAGGAAAAGCGCCCGGACGGTCTTTTCTGCCGGGTAGAGCGGGGCGGGCAGCTCCAAAGCCGCAAGAGCCTGGCCATTCTGGGCCGGGAGGTCCATACTCCCACCCTCACCCAGGCGGACCTGGACAATCTGGCCCAGGCCAAACGCTTCGGCGTGACCCACATTCTGCAGCCCTTTGTCCGGGGCGCGGAGGATGTCCACACCCTGCGCCGGGCCATGGCTGAGGCCGGGCTGGAGCACGGGAAGATCATGGCAAAAATCGAAAACCAGCGGGGACTGGAGAAGCTGGATGAGATCATCGATTCTGCCGACATCGTCTGTATCGCCCGGGGCGACCTGGGCAACAGCATGCCCCTGTGGCAGCTGCCCTCCGCCCAGAAGCGCATTGCCCGCGCCTGCCGCTCGGCAGGGAAACCCTTCTTTGTGGTCACCCAGCTGCTCTGGTCCATGCAGCAGCGGGCCGTGCCCACCCGGGCAGAGGTGAGCGATATCTACAACGCGGTGCTGGACGGCTCCTGCGCGCTGATGCTCACCGGCGAGACCGCCGCGGGAGACCACCCCGTGGAGGCTATGGATTATCTGGTCAAAACCGCAAGCCAGGCCCTGGCCGATCTTGGAAAGGAGAATGCAGTATGATACAGCATATTTTGTTTGTCAACGCCTGTATGCGCGGCCGGGAGGAATCCCGCACCTGGCTTTTGAGCCAAGCCTTTTTGGAGGCCTGCAAAGAACGCTGGCCCAAGGCAGAAATTCTGGAGCGGGACCTTACCGTCTGCGACCTGCCGGTGCTCACCGGCCCCATGACCACAGAGCGGGACGCGCGTTTCCAGGCCGACCCCTGGGATCCCATGTTTGCCCCCGCCCATGAGATGCAGGGCGCTGATCTGGTAGTGGTGGCCGCGCCCTATTGGGACCTCACCTTCCCCGCCGCCCTGAAGATCTACCTGGAGTGGGCCAGCGTGCTGGGCATCACCTTCCACTACACCCTGGAAGGCCAGCAGGAGGGCCTGTGCAAGGCAGGCAACCTGGTGTATATCACCACCGCCGGAGGCGAGATCGGCGATAAAAACTTCGGCTATGACTATTTAAAGGGACTCAGCGACATGTTCGGCATCTCCCGCACCCACTGTCTCACCGCAGAGGGACTGGACGTGTGGGAAAATGATGCCCAGGCCATTTTGAACCGGGCCAAACGGGAGGCAAAGCATCTGGCCCAAACCCTCTAAGCTTTCAGAAAGGACAGCCCATAGCGTCCGCGGCTCTGCCCTCGTCTGTGGGAAACTGCGCGCGCTTTGACTAAAATAAAATAGAGAAGGAGCGATCACCATGAAACGAAGTACCTCTCCCCTGGCAAAACTCATTGCTTTGACCTGTGTACTTGCCCTGGTGCTGTCTCTGATCCCAGCTGCCTGGGCGGCGGGCAGCAATCGGGACAGTGGTTCCACCTCTCTGCCCAAGCTGTCCAAAGAGGAGATCACGCAGCTGCTCCGTGAGAATCCCAACACCATGCCCGACCAGGTCTTTGACGTGACCCCCTCTGTCACCGCCCCCTACTCCATTGGCCGGGTGAGCAGCCAGGCCCTTCAGCGGGCGGTGAACCGGCTCAACGCCCTGCGGCGCATTGCCGGACTTCCCTCCGTCACCCTGGACGCCAGTCTGTGCGAGAATGCCCAGTACGGTGCGGTGCTCACTGCCGCCAACGGCGGTCCGAGCCACAGTCCCAGCAACCCCGCCGATATGGACGAGAACTTCTATAAGCAGGGTTACTCCGCCGCCTCGTCCAGCAACCTGTATGCCGGCGTCACTCTCGCCTTTGCCCCTGACGGCTTCATGGACGACAGCGACAGCTCCAACATCAGCCGGGTGGGCCACCGCCGCTGGCAGCTCAACCCCACTCTCGGCAAAGTGGGATTTGGCTATGCCCAGTCCTCCAGCGGGTACGGCCGCTATGTAACCGAGAAGGTCTTTGACCGCAGCGGCTCCGGGTGCGACTATGACTTTATCGCCTGGCCTGCTTCCGGCAACTTCCCCACCAACACCGGCGGTTTTGAGACGAATACCGCCTGGAGCGTCAGTCTCAACCCCCAGAAGTATGCCATCCCCTCCCTGTCCCAGCTCACCATCACCCTGGTGCGGGAGAGCGACGGCAAGAGCTGGGTTCTGTCTGGGAACGAGAGCTATAACGCCGGCGCAGGCCGCTACCTCAATGTGAACACCGGCAACTACGGCGTAGCCAACTGCATCATCTTCCGCCCCGACAATATCGACCGGTATGAGGGCGTCTACACCGTCACCATTGACGGGTTGAAGAGCAAAAGCGGCTCTCCCGCCGCCTTCTCCTACCAGGTGGATTTCTTTGATCCGGACACCTATAACCAGCAGCCCGTCGAGCCGGAGGAGCCGGAAGAACCGGAAAAGCCCGTGGAACCGGAGCGCCCCTCCAACACTAACTTTGCCGACGTTCCCGCTGCCAGCTGGTTTGCCCCCTATGTGACTCTGGCCACCAAAGAGGGCCTGATGACCGGCACCGGAAGCAATACCTTCACCCCCAACGGAAATCTGACTCTGGGCCAGACCATGGTACTGGCCTATCAGCTCCACAGCCAGGGTAAAGGCACGCTGCCCAAAGTCTCTGCCTCCTCTCCCTGGTACACCCCCTACTATCAGTACTGTGTAAACTACGGCATTGTTCTGCCCGGAGTCGGCCTGTCCCAGATGGACCGCAAAGCCACCCGCTACGAGATGGTGGCTCTGCTGGATCAGGCCGTTCCGGCCAGCCAGCTTCCTGCCATCAACGATATTCCCGACGGCTTTATCCCGGATGTGGATGAGGGCGATCCCTACGGCCCGCAGGTATACAAGTGGTACCGGGCCGGAGCTCTGTCCGGCGGCACCAACTACCGCTTTAACGGCAGCAGCAACATTACCCGGGCAGAAGTTTGTGTGATCCTGTGTCAGGTGGCCGGCCTGGTGGATCGGGTCACCATCAACGTCCCCCGTCAAGAGGTCACCAATGTGTCTTTGACTCTGGCGGCCACCTCCCTCCAGGTGGGAGAGAGCACCACAGGCAGTGCTGCGATCTACCCCAGCAACGCCGCAGACAAGACGCTCACCTGGTCCTCCAGCAATCCTTCCGTGGCTACCGTCACCCAGAACGGCCGCATTACCACCCAGAGCGCGGGCACCGCGGTCATCACAGTCACCGCCAAAAACGGAGTAAAGGATTCTGCGGTTCTGACCGTGACCAAGCCCGTCTCCATCGATCCCCAGGCTATGGCCGAGGAGGTGGTACGTCTGGTCAATGCGGAGCGCGCCAAGGAGGGGCTGTCTCCTCTGAGCATCAGCGAAAAAGCCACCCAGGGCGCCCAGATCCGTGCCCAGGAGATTTTGACGCTCTTCGACCACACCCGCCCCGACGGCTCCAGCTTCTCCAGTATCTTTAAAGACATGGGCATCAGCTACTACACTGCCGGCGAGAACATTGCCATGGGATACCCCTCCCCCGAAGCTGTGGTGGCGGGCTGGATGAATTCTCCCGGCCATCGGGCCAATATCCTCAACGCCAATTTCAATGCGATCGGTGTGGGCTATGCCCCGGGGAACGCCTGGGTCCAGCTGTTTATCGGCTCCAGCGAAAAAGAGGAAGGCAATACCGGCTCGAACAGTGGGAACTCCTCCGGCAACGACCGATACTTTACCAAGGAGAGCCCGCTGCCTGCCGACGGCTGCACCGACTACTACCGCCAGGACTGGGAGGGCGGACAGTATATGGAGCTGAAGGTCACCGGGAAAAACACCGTTCAGTTCTCCGGCTGCGTGAAGGCTACTCCGGGTCTTTATAATTATGCTCTGCTATGGGTGGCAGGCGGCAGACAGGCCAATCGGGCCGAGATGCCTTTTACTTCTATGGTTCCCTTCCAAGGCACCGCTGTGGCAGATTTGAACGCCCTGGAACGGCTGTATGCCGAAGATCCCAATGCCAAATCCCATGTTTCTGCGATGATCTGCCAGAACTATACCCCCGGCGACAGCGCTTTTGGCGGCTTCACCTTCCGGGGTGTGGACATTTTCCTTGTGCTGGACGAATCGGGCAGCTGTCTATTAAAAGTGGAGCATAACTGATTCTGAAACACCTCTTTTCCCCATTTATTCCCCCCGGGGGCCGCAGCGCGGCCCCCGGTTTTTCTTGCCCACCTGCGGGAAGACTGGTATACTAAGAGAGAAATGTTACCCCTTCCGGGGAAGAAACGAGAGGATACCCACATGAAAAAACTGATGGTCCTGGACGGCAACTCCCTGGTCAACCGGGCCTTTTACGGGGTGAGCCAGAATCTCACCACCCGCTCCGGCCAGCCTACCAACGCCATCTTCGGCTTTTTAAATATCCTGGGCAAGCTGCTGGACGACAGCAACCCCGACGCCCTGTGCGTCACCTTTGACCGCAAGGCTCCCACCTTCCGCCACCTGGCCTATGACGGCTACAAGGCCACCCGGAAGGGGATGCCCGACGAGCTGGCCAGTCAGATGCCCATTTTGAAGGACGTGCTGTCCGCCATGAACATCCCCATGTACGAGATGGACGGCTGGGAGGCGGACGACCTGATGGGCACCATTGCCGCCAAGGACACCGCCGCCGGGTGGGACACCATCGTGGTCACCGGGGACAAGGACTCCCTCCAGCTGGTCACCGACCACACCACGGTGAAGCTGGTGTCCACCCGCATGGGCCGCACCACCACCAAGGACATGACCCCCGACGCCTTCCGGGAGGAATACGGCTTTGACCCCATCCACATTATCGACCTCAAGGCCCTCATGGGCGACGCCAGCGACAACATTCCCGGCGTCAAGGGCGTGGGTGAGAAGACCGCCATGGCCCTGGTAGGCCGGTACGGCTCCATTGGCGAGCTGTACGCCGCCATGCCAACCCCGGAGATGGCCCCCGGCACCCCCGCGAAACCCGGCGTCATTAAAAAGCTCCAGGAGGGGGAGGAGATGGCCCGCATGTCCTACGACTTGGCCACCATCCGCTGTGATGCCCCTCTGGACTTTGACCCGGAGCAGAATCTGCGCAAAGAGGTGGACAACAACCGCCTCTATCAGCTCTTCCTGGAGCTGGAATTTGCCAAGCTCATCGACAAATACCACCTCACCGCCCCCCAGGGGGAGGGCGCGCCCCAGGAGGGCAAGATGGTGGAGGGCACCTGCACCAGCGAGGTGGTCTCGGACGCCGCCCGGGCTCAGGAGCTGCTGGCGCTGTGGCGCCAGGCCGACCACGTGGCCGTGCTCACTCTGCCCGGCCTGGACGCAGTCTGCGTCAGCTTTGAGCCCCGCCCCACCGAGGGCCACGGCGCTCTGCTCTTTGCCAACCGACTGGAGAACTACAACCAGGTACTCCAGGCCCTCTTCGCTGCCGACATCCGGAAGGTGGTCCACGGGGCCAAGGAGCTGGAGAAGGAACTGATGGACCAGGGTATTGAGCCCCAGGGCATCCGGTTTGGTACCGAGATCGCCGCCTACCTTCTCTCCCCCACCGACGGCAGCTACGACCTGGAGAAGCTGGGGATCACTTACTACAACCAGGAGTTTGCCAAGGCCAAGGAGTATCTCACCCCCGGTGCGTTTGACTCCCTCTTTGCCTTTGAGGAGGCCCGCTCCGCCGGGACCGACCCCTACGCCGGCGCCGAGGACCGGGAGGGCGCCGCCGCCCAGGTCAGCGGCCCCATGGGCACGTTTTTGAGCCACTGCGCCCTTATCAACGCACTCTATGAAACGCTGTCCCAGCGTCTGGAGGAACTGAACCTCACCAAGCTCTATGAGGAGATCGAGCTGCCCCTGTGCCCCGTGCTGGCCGAGATGGAGCGCTCCGGCGTACTGGTGGACCGGAAGGCTCTGGCCGCCTTCGGTGAGGCTCTGGCCCAGGGCATTGAAAAGGACCAGGCCCTCATCTACGAGCTGGCCGGAGAGGAGTTTAACATCAACTCCACCCAGCAGCTGGGCAAGATCCTCTTTGACAAGCTGGGCCTGCCCCCGGTAAAGAAGACAAAAACCGGCTACTCCACCAACGCCGAGGTGCTGGAGAAGCTGCGGGGCAAGCACCCCATCATTGAGGCCATTCTGGACTATCGCCAGCTCACCAAGCTGAAATCCACCTACGCCGACGGCCTGGGCAAGGTCATTGCCCCCGACGGGCGCATCCACACCTGCTTCCAGAACACGGTCACCGCCACCGGGCGGCTCTCCTCCACCGAGCCCAACCTCCAGAACATCCCCATCCGCACTCAGCTGGGCGCCCAGCTGCGGGAGATGTTTGTGGCCGCCCCGGGCAAGGTACTGGTGGACGCGGACTACTCCCAGATTGAACTCCGCCTGCTGGCCCACATGGCCGGAGATCAGGCTATGATCGAGGGCTTCCACAGCGGAGCGGACATCCACACCATTACCGCCTCCCAGGTCTTTGGCGTGACACCTGACCAGGTCACCCCCCAGATGCGCCGCAGCGCCAAGGCGGTAAACTTCGGCATCGTTTATGGTATCTCCCCCTTCTCCCTGAGCCAGGACATCGGCGTTTCCATCCAGCAGGCTAAGGAGTATATGGACAAATACTTTGCCCACTACTCCGGCGTGCGGGCCTATATGGACGGCGTGGTGGAGCAGGGCAAGCAGGACGGCTATGTGGCCACCCTGTTTGGCCGCCGCCGCTGGCTGCCGGAGCTTAAGTCCTCCAACTTCAATACCCGCTCCTTCGGCGAGCGGGTGGCGCTGAACATGCCCATCCAGGGAACTGCCGCTGACATCATCAAGCTGGCTATGATCCGGGTGCGGGACCGCCTGCTCCGGGAGGGGCTGGAGGGCCGTCTGGTACTCCAGGTCCACGACGAACTGATCGTGGAGTGCCCCGAGGCCGAGGCTGAGACGGTGTGTAAGCTAGTCAAGGAGGAGATGGAGGGCGTATGCCAGCTGTCTGTCCCTCTGCTGGCCGAGACTCACGCCGGCACTACCTGGGCTTCCGCCCACTGACTTTTCTTGAAAGAAAAGTCAGCAAAAGAACTTTCTGCAAAACTTCGTTTTGCTTCTACCCCCGCCTGGGAGCAGGATTTTGTCGAAAGCTGTCCTCCGCCACCTCATCTTATCATTTTGTTTTACCCCGCTTTTTCTTGCATTTTGTCGAACACTGACTTAAAATGGAAGCATAAGGGAGTGTCCTTGTGGCGCAGCTGCGTAGGATCGCTCCAGACCCAGAAGCGAAACGCAGTTTCGCACAAAGTTCTTTGCCAAGCTTTCTTACAAGAAAGCGGCAAGAAAGCGGGCAAGAAAGTGCGAAAAAGGAGGTAATGTATGAACTGGCTGAGATGGTTATTTGATCGGGCGGACGAGTATGCCGCCGAGAGCACCTGGCGTGACTTCGCCCTGGTGAAGATCTGCCTTTGCGCCGTGGGAATTTTGCTGGGCCTTCTGGTTCCCTCCCGGCACAAGCCCAAAGTGGCCATTCTGGCCGGGATCGCCTTCGTGGCCACCTACATCCCCCTGATGGCCGACTTCCTCCCCTACCTGCTGGAGTCCAAAGAAGAATACTAAGCATAAAGCGCCCGTCCACAAGGACGGGCGCTTTTTAGTTTCCGGCAAACAGTCCCCGCAGTTCTCCCAGCAGCTCCAGGGACTTGAATTTCAGCACATACCCCTCATTCTCCCGGGTCATCAGCCCGGCTTGATTCTCCGTAAAGAGTCCTGCCGCCGTGGCCTCCTCTACGCTCTCGGTGGCCGCTCCCAGGCACAGGGGCGGAAAGGCCACGCACCACCAGTTCTGACCCTCTCCCTCTCCAATCACTACCCGCAGTGCCGTATACTCTCCCGCAGGCAGGGCAAAGTTTTCATATTCCTTGGTGGGGAACCAGCACTCCTCCAGCTGAGCCGTAACGGGATAATCCTTGCCTGCCTCGTCCACCACCTGCTGCCCAGCGGCGGCCAGCTCGTCCAGGTTGTCCTCCAAAATCTCTCGTGCCTGCTCCAGGGTAGCATCTTCCGGATAGAGATCCTCGGCTTGCTCCAGCACCCGGTCCCGCACGGCCAGCTTCAGCTCCTGGTCGGCCTGGCTGTCGGAGTTGGCCAGCACATGCAGGCGGATCACCTGCCCGGCCAGTTCTGCCTGCTCCTGCCCGGCCCAGGCACTCCACAGCAGCGCCGCCAGCACGCCGCACAACAGGGCCACTTCCCACCGCTTCAGCTTCCGATCCATAAAAAACACCGTCCATCCTATGTAGTACATAGTAGGATGGACGGCTTTTTTCCATTTTAAACACTCCGGCACAAAAAAGTGTCCCGGTATCCCTCTTGCAGGGCTGCTCGAGCCTCCCGTGCTGCCTCTTCGCTGTCAAACAGACCGAAGGCGGTGGGACCGGTGCCGCTCATGTTGGCGCCCAGGGCACCTTTTTGGATGAGCACATGCTTGATCTCCGCCACCCGGGCCTGATAGCGCTCAGGCAGCACATCTTCAAACACGTTGTACATCCGCCGGGCAACCTCCTCCAGGCTGCCCGCCTTCAGCGCCTCCAGCATACCGGCCGTATCGGGACGGCAGCGGATTTTGCAGCTGTCAATGCGTGCAAACAGCTCGGGGGTAGAGATGGGGAAATCCGGCTTGCAGGCCACCACCCAGCAAGGCGGTAGGGCGGGCAGCGGGGTGAGCACCTCGCCTCGTCCCTCGGCCAGGGCGGTACCTCCCAGCACACAATAGGGCACGTCGGAACCTACCTTCTCCCCCACTTTGGCCAGCTCTGTGGGAGTAAAGGGGCTGCCCGCCTGCTCATTGAGCGCCCGCAGCACCGCGGCCGCGTCGCTGCTGCCTCCGGCCATACCGGCACAGACCGGGATACGCTTTTGGATCTCAATATCCAGGTGCTCCGGCTCCCGACCCAAGGCCTCCCAAAATCGCAGGGCGGCGGCAGCGGCCAGGTTTTTGTCTCCCGTGGGCAAAAAACGCAGATTGGTCTTTACCCGCAGCCCCTGTCCTTCGTTGGGCGTGAGGGTAAGGGTGTCGTGAAGAGTAACCGACTGCATCACCATGCACAGATCGTGATAGCCGTCCTCCCGCTTTCCCAGCACATCCAGGGTCAAATTCAGCTTTGCCCAGGCCCGCGTCTTCATACACGGCGCCCCCTTTCTCTCAGTCCCGGATCCTCCGGGCCTCCAGGTAAAACCGTTTATCCTGCGCCCGACCCATGGAGAAGGTCTTACGGGGCAGCACCCCGTCGTGGATCACGGTGGGGAACAGCTCCTCCTTGCCCATGGCGGGCAGCAAAAAGGCAATGGTATCCTTCCGCCGGGCCAGATCCCGGGCCACCTGGGCCCCGTGGATGTAGTCCACCCGGCCGGGATTATTTTGCAGATAATCATCCAGGAAACGCTGAAGGGTCCCCACCGGCAGCTGAGCCTTGGGGTTGGGAACCGTCACGATCCCCTGGCAGTCTCCCCAGACATAGGGCAGCACGTGGCCCTCCCCCTCCCCGTGGATGAGGCCGGGGTAATATGCCTCCATGGCGGCCAGCAGCTGCTGCGGCTCCACCCCGAACACCACCCGGTGGATGGGTTCAAATTCCAGAGCACTATCATGGAGGTTGTTGAGCTCCACCAGGGCAAACCGGGCGGGCAGCGTATCCCAATGCTCCGGCGGGGTGAGCCGCTTTTGCCGCTCATAGCACTCCTTGGCGGTGGCCAGGGAGTGGTTTCCGTCCCCTACCGCAAACAGCAGCACGGGCAGGTCCTCCTTCAAATGGTACCGCGCCCGGAAGGCTTCCGGATCGGCCAGGGCGGTGAGAGCCTTGGCCACCTGCTCCTTCTGCTGCTGGGTCAGTTCCCAGCCCCGCAGGCGGCCGCCGCCCTCCATGAGATCAAAGTCATAAAGAAGGGTCATATCCTCCGTCTGATCCGCCAGAGGCTCGATGACCGTCTTGTCCGGATCGTCGGCCAGCAGCATCACGTGGGGCAGCTCGATGGGGGCGTTTTTCCGCACCGCCACCCGGGGTGGGATGCGGGAGAGGACGGTGCCCTCAGTGGCCCGCACCAGACTCTCGGCTCCAGGCTCGTAGTCGTACTGCTCCAGATCCACCATGCCCATCAGGCCCCGGCGCACCTTTCCGCCCTCCAGAATGCGCTCCACATAGAACAGGGCGTCAGGGTGGCAGACAAAGCGGCTCTCCCGGAGGTAGCGGCTCATGGTGTTGTTGATCTCCATGATGTCGGTCTCCACATTGGGACCCTCCAGGCAGCTCTCCGGCAGAATGAGCCGCAACGCAGAGGGGGCGCGGCCCACATACTCTGCTACCCGCTGCCAGTATTCCGGCTGAGAGGTATACTGGTCGCAGGCCACCACGCTCCACTTGGAGTATTCACAGTCCTTGGGCAGCAGAATGTCCGCAGGACGGAAGGGCAGGGATTCAAACGCGTTCATGATTTTCACCTATGTTTCCAAAATTAAAGTTCATCCTCACTGGAGCGTTCTCTGTCCTCCAGCTTACCGCTCTCCGGCTCCTTCAAAAGCCGGTCCAGCTTCTCCTCCAGCCGTGCCAGCGCGCCTGCTTGCTCCTTCAATCGCTCCAGGGCAGTGGCCAATCCGGCCAGTGCCGCGATCCCTACAAAAAGCAGAACCAGCTGTGCCAGCAGATCAGAGCCTATCAACGCTAAGAAAAAATAGATTCCAACTGCGAGGGCGGTAAAGCCAATAAAGTAACTCCAGAACATGGTGATGCCTCCTATTTCTGAGGACATTTAGTCCAGAGCCTTGCGGATGCCCTCCAGCAACTCTCCAAACTCCTCAAAGGCGGGCAGCTCGGGGTGGTCGGCCTTGATTTTGTCGGTGCTCTTGAAGAGGAAGCCCGCCTTGCTGGCCTGGATCATACCCAGGTCGTTGTAGCTGTCTCCGGCGGCGATAGTCTCATAGCCCATGGACTGCAGGGCCTTCACCGTGGTGAGCTTGGACTGTTCGCAGCGCATCTTGAAGCCGGTGATCTCCCCGTCGGGAGCCACCTCCAGGCTGTTGCAGAAGATGGTGGGCCAGCCCAGCTTCTTCATCAGGGGCTGTGCAAACTCCTCAAAGGTGTCGCTGAGGATGACCACCTGGGTCATGGTGCGCAGCTCATCCAAAAACTCCTTGGCCCCGGGCAGGGGGTCGATCTTGGCGATGGTGGCCTGGATCTCTTTCAAACCCAGTCCGTGCTCTTTCAGGATGCCCAGACGCCAGCGCATGAGCTTGTCATAGTCGGGCTCATCCCGGGTGGTGCGCTTAAGCTCAGGGATGCCGCTCTCTTCCGCAAAGGCAATCCAGATCTCGGGGACCAGAACGCCCTCCATATCCAAACATACGATATTCATGATCTTATTCCTCCATGCCGCTTCTCAGATTGTCCGGCTTATTCTTCTCCCTGCTTGCGGCGCAGGTTCTGCAAAAAGTTATCCATACGGCTGACCGCCTCGGCGATGTCCTTCATGGAAGCGGCGTAGCAGGCCCGCACAAAGCCCTCGCCGCCCGGGCCAAAGGCAGTGCCGGGAATGACGGCCACCTTCTCCTCCATGAGGAAGCGCTCGCAGAACTCCTCCGAGGTCAGGCCGCTGGACTTGATACAGGGGAATACGTAAAAGGCGCCCTTGGGCTCAAAGCAGGTAAGGCCGATGCGGTTGAGGTTTTCCACCAGGTAGCGGCGGCGGCTGTCGTACTCCTCCCGCATATGTTCAATGTCCTTGTCGCCGTTGCGCATGGCCTCGATGGCGGCGTACTGGCTGGTGGTGGGCGCGGACATGATGCCAAACTGGTGCAGCTTGGTCATAGAGGCGATCACCGGCTGGGGGGCACACACATAGCCCATGCGCCAGCCGGTCATGGCATGGCTCTTGGAGAAGCCGTTGACCACCACGGTGCGCTCATACATATCGGTAAGGTTGGCCATGGACACGTGGCGCTGGCCGTAGGTAAGCTCGGCGTAAATTTCGTCGGAGATCACCATGATATCGGTGCCCCGCAGCACCTCGGCAATGGCCTCCAGGTCGGGGCGGCTCATAATGCCGCCGGTGGGGTTGGAGGGGAAGGGCAGCACCAGCACCTTGGTTTTGGGGGTGATGGCGGCCTTGAGCTGCTCGGGGGTGAGGCGGAACTGGTCCTCTGCCTTCAGCTCCACATAGACCGGCACGCCGCCCGCCATCTCGGTAAGAGGCCCGTAGCACACAAAGGAGGGCACGGGCACGATGACCTCGTCGCCGGGGTTCAGCAGGCAGCGCAGGGCCAGGTCAATGGCCTCACTGCCGCCCACGGTAACCAGGATCTGCTTGGCGTAGTCGTAGCTCAGGTCAAAGCGGCGGCGCAGGTAGTTGGAGATCTCCCGCCGCAGCTCCAGCATGCCGGCGTTGGAGGTGTACTTGGTGTGGCCGCGCTCCAGGGAGTAGATACCCGCGTCCCGGATGTGCCAGGGGGTGACAAAGTCGGGCTCGCCGATACCCAGGGAGATGGCGTCGGTCATCTCCTCCAGGATGTCGAAAAACTTACGGATGCCCGAGGGCTTGATATTCTGGATGCGCTGAGAAATGATCTGGTCGTAATTCATGAAAACACAAACTCCCTCTCCTGGGGCTCCGGACGGCGGAATACCAGGTGTTTTTCCTTATATTTCTTCAAAATGAAGTGGGTGGCCGTGCCGGTGACTCCCTCCAGAGGAGCCAGACGCTCGCCCACAAACTGGGCTACCTCCCGCAGGGTGCGGCCGGAGATAATGACCGTCAGGTCAAACGAACCGCTCATCAGGTACATGCTCTCTACCTCATCGTACTGGTAGATGCGCTCCGCGATGCGGTCAAAACCGTCGATGCTCTGGGGGACGACCTTCACCTCGATGAGCGCGGTGACATTCTCCCGCTTCACCCGGTCCCAGTCGATAATGGCCTGATAGCCCAGAATGGTCCCGTCCTGCTCCAGGCGTGCCATCTCCGCCTTCACCTGTTCCTCGGTCATGCCCGCCTGTGCGGCCAACTGTGCTGCGGACTGGGTGCAGTCCTGCTCCAGCAGCTCCAGCAGTGTGTTCATAGGATACGTCCTCCTTTTTCGCCAATATCAAATTGGTGTGTTCTGAATATTATAGCGCATTTTGACTGTATGCGCAATGCTGGGTCTGTTCTTTCCGCACAAAAAAGACGCCCGCCAGCGGCGGACGTCTTTTGCTTATGCTCAATTGTGTTACGCAGCCACAGAGCGATCCTTTTTGGCGCTCAGATACTGATATACACAGATACCAGCCACCAGAACCAGACCGATCAGGTCGGTCACGGTGCCGGGGATCATCATGCACAGGCCGCCGACAGCCATAATAAAACGGAACAGGGGGTTGATCTTCTTGTAGAGGAAGCCGTTGAGGGCGGCAGCCACACCGAAGATGCCCAGCAGAGAGGTGACACAGATCTGGATGATCTGGACCACCATCATAGCCGTAGAGGTACCCTTACTGAACTCGAAGAGCATCACAGGGCTAAACGCAAAGATGTAGGGGACAATAAAGGCCGCGATGGCAAGTCGTGTTGCGTTGAATGCGGTCTTCATGGGAGGAGCCTTGGCGATAGCGGAGCCGGCGTAGGCAGCCAGAGCCACGGGCGGGGTAATGTCGGCCACGATGCCGAAGTAGAACACGAAGAAGTGGGCAGCCACCTTGGGGATGCCGATGGCAGGGCTCATCAGGATGGGGGCGCAGGTGGAAGCCATGATGCAGTAGTTAGCAGTGGTAGGCACGCCCATGCCCAGCACGATGCAGCACAGCATGGTGAGGAACAGAGCGATAATCGCCTGGCCGCCGGAGATCTTTACGATGGCGGTGATAAGCTTGGAAGCCAGACCGGTGGAGGTGATGCAGCCAGCCACGATACCAGCCATGGCACAGGCCACAGCCACGGTGATGGTGCCCTTGCCGCCGGCCTCCAGGGCGTCGAAGATCTTGGCGGGAGTGATGCGGTCTTCCTTATTGACAATACCCACCAGAATGGTGATCACAATGGCCACCGCAGCGCAGAACTGCATGGTCTTCATGTTCAGGGAGACCATGACCACCAGAACAACCAGGGGCAGCAGCAGGTAAACCTTGGGCAGCAGCTTGCGCATCTTGGGCAGCTGCTCTCTGGGAATACCCTTCAGGCCCAGCTTCTTGGCTTCCAGATGGACCGCAATGTAAATGCCGGTGAAGTAGAGGATAGCGGGCAGGATAGCCTTCAGTGCCACCTGAGCATAGGGGATACCCATGTACTCAGCCATCAGGAAGGCAGCAGCGCCCATGATGGGGGGCATGATCTGACCGCCGGTGGAGGCAGCAGCCTCAACGGCGCCGGCAAACTGAGGCTTATAGCCCGTCTTCTTCATCATGGGGATGGTGACGGAGCCGGTGGTCACAGTGTTGCCCACGGAGGAGCCGGACACCATGCCGCACAGAGCGGAGGAGATAACGGCTACCTTAGCGGGGCCGCCGGAGGAAGAACCGGCCACGGAGTTTGCCAAATCAATAAAGAAGTTGGAAATTCCGGTGCGTTCCAGGAAGGCGCCGAAAATAATAAACACAACAATGTAGGTGGCACACACCTTTACAGGAGTGCCCATCACGCCGCTGGTGGTATAGAACAGGTCATAGATGACCTTTCCGAACCGGACATTGGCAAAGGTGTAAATCAGCAGAGCGCCCGCCACACACAAAATGGGCAACCCTACGCAGCGGCGGCACAGCTCCGCCAGCGCCAGTACACCGATGATGGCAATAGCCACCATGAAGGGCTCATTGGTTACCTTGGTTGCTTTCAGCAGGATATCCTTGGCGTTGGCTGCAAAGTAGAAGAAGGAGCCTGCGCCAAGCACCATGATAACCAAATCATACCAAGGGATGTAGTTTACCTTCATATATCCCTTTTTCACAGGATAGTTCAGGTAACCGATGATAAGGATCAGACCCAGGAACATGGTCAGACGAACCTCCAGCAGGCCGCTGACAAACAAAGTCACGATGATACAGTACAGGGAAAAGAGCGCCATGATGGTCTTGACCACCAGCTTGGGCTTTCCTTCCCAAATACGGGTGTTGGACTCACGGTCATATTTTTTCATGACCTCATCCACTGCGTCGGCAACGTTCACGTCCGCTTCCACGTCGGCTGCAGCTGCCTGTTTCTCCCTTTCTTTTTCGTAATCCATAGAGCAAAATCCTTTCTGCGTTCTCCTTTACGGTTCCGCGGCTGCCTGCGGAACACACGCGCCCGCACGCCCTTTAGGGAATGCGGGCGCTTCTGCTTCGCAAGTTGATCCCGCAATTCACAGCGGGCTGCGGCGGACTAATCCGCCGCAGCCCATCAATTGACTGTCAGCAGGGATTGGATTTACTTGGTGGGAACTTCGATGCCCTTCTCAGCGAAGTAGGCCGCAGCACCGGGATGATAGGGAACAGCGGTGTTGGAAGCGGCAAACTCCAGATCCAGCTCAGCACCTTTACTGTGGGCAGCAGCCAGAGCCTCGGTGTTCTCGAAGATACCGAACAGGAAGTTGTACACATCGGCCTCAGACACGTCGTCGCGGGCGATCACGGTGGCGACCACGGCCACGGTGGTGGCGTCGGCTTCCATCTCATAAGTATCAGCGGAGATGACGGCCTTCTCGTAGTAGGGAGAGCTCTCCTTCAGCTTGTCGATGTGCTCGTCGTCCAAGTTAACCAGATACACGTCCTTGGTGGTGGCCAGGGAGGTGATGGCGGTGGTGGGAGCGCCGGCAACCACGAAAGCGGCGTCGATCTTGCCGTCCTGCAGGGACTCAGCGCTGGTGCCGAAGTCCTCCAGAGTGGCCTGGATGTCGTTCTCGGTCATATCATAAGCGGCCAGAACGTCAATGGCGTTATAGTACACGCCGGAACCGGGAGCGCCGATGGACACGCGCTTACCCTTCAGGTCGGCAACGGTCTTGATTTCGGGATCCAGGGTAACGATCTGGACCTGCTCCATGTACAGGGAAGCGACGGTGGAGAAGTCAGTGACGGCAGCGCCATCGAAGTTACGGATGCCCTGGTAGGCATAAGCCATAACGTCGGACTGCACGAAGCCCAGCTGGGCGTCGCCAATCTCCATGTTCTCAATGTTAGCCTGAGAACCGCCGGAAGAAATAACGGTCACCTGGGTGCTGGTAGCCTCGCCAACCTTACCGGCCAAAACGCCGCCAAAGCCGAAGTAGGTACCCTGATCACCGCCAGTGGTGAAGGTCAGGCTGGTGCCGCCCTCTTTGCCGCCGGTCACGGTCTCAGTGCCAGCATTGGAGCCGGAACCAGAACCAGAGCCGGAACCAGAACTGGTACCGCCGGAAGTGGTGCAGGCAGTGAGGGACAGGCTGGCAGTAAGAGCCAGAGCCAGAACCAGAGCAAGTTTCTTTTTCATGTAGATTCCTCCAATTCAATGATTGATTTGCAGGGACAATACTTGCAGGCTTATTATAGTATATTTGTTAAAAAAACGCAATAACGTTTTTTAACGTTTTGTGAACTACGTCAAAAATGTTATCATTTTTCCCTATTTCTGTATTTTTTTCATAACATTTTCGAATGTTCTTTATGACATTTTAACATCGTCTTTTTGACTAAGGACGCCATCCGTCCATTGCCTGTTCCAGCTTTGCCAGGGCCCGTTTTTCGATACGGGATACATAGGACCGGCTGATGCCGCACCGGGCAGCCACCTCCCGTTGCGTCCTTGGAGGCTGGTCATCCAGTCCGTAGCGCAGGGTGATGATGGCCCGCTCCCGGGGGTTGAGGCACTCCCCCACACACTGCCGCACTCGCCTGCACGCATCCCGGGTATCCAGGTCCTCCAGCATGTTGTCATCCACAGCAATGACATCCATCAAGGACAGGGAATTGCCGTCCCCGCCGTTTTCCATGGTATCGGACAGGGAGACCTCCCCCTGGAGTTTCTTCTGTGCCCGGAAGTGCATGAGGATCTCATTTTCAATACACCGGGAGGCATAGGTGGCCAGGCGCACGTTCTTATCTGCTTTAAAGGTGGAGATCCCTTTGATGAGGCCAATAGTGCCGATGGAGATCAGGTCGTCCTGGTCCCCGGTCTGAGCGTAATATTTTTTGACTATATGAGCCACCAGCCGCAGATTGTGTTCCACCAGAATATTCCGCGCCTCCAGGTCTCCCTGGGCGCACCGCTCCAAATATTTGCGCTCCTCCTCCGCTTTCAGCGGCCGGGGGAAGGAGCCTCCGCCTCCTGACAGCCGCAGGGTAAAAAACAGGCCGTTGAGCACCAGATAGATCACTGGGGAAAGCATAGACAGACACCTCCTGCCCCACTGTATTCTGCCCCTGCCCGTCCCTATGTCCATTTGTCCCAAAAAGCGGCAAAGGAGCCGCCCAAAAATCGGGCGACTCCTTCTCCTTATATTATTTACTCACGGCCTGCTTCAGCCCGTCCAGATCCTGCTGGTCGGGATGGCTGAGGGCACGGTCAAAGTTTTCCAGCATCATGGTACGCCGGGGGCTGTCCTCCATGGCCTCGTAGCGGTCCCGCACCACCTGGGGCATCTTGCCCTGGCACATGTAGGTCCCAACCACCTGCACGCCGGAGGCCAGATTCTCCTTCACCCGGCCCAGGATCTGCTCAAAGTAGGCGGGCGCACCGCCAAACCCGGCCGTGCCAAAGAGAAACACCTTCTGATTGGTCAGACTTTGGAGAAAGTGGGCCGTCTCCTCGTCGCAGGTACCCTTGTCCGTCCAAAATCCCACGTAGATGGTGTCGGCACCGAGGGCCTCGGCGTGAGGCGCGCCGAAGTAGCTGCACTCCTCCTGGGGCAGCGCCTCCCGGATGGCCTGGGCCAGCAGGGCAGTGTTGCCGGTGCGGCTGCTGTAAACGATGGAATAGCTCATTTCGTTTCCTTCCTTTCATAAATGCAGTGGACGCCCTGGTGGGCCATCATGCCTCCCAGGCACTTTTTGTTGCAGCGGACACAGCGGTGGATCTCCCCGGCCTGGCCGGAGCACACCTTGTTGGGCCACTCTGGGTCGGCAGTCAGCTGACGGCTCATGGCGGCACAGTCGATGCGGCCGCTTTTCAGCTGCTCCTCCACAAAGTCGGGATCAGTGAGCCCGCCCACACCGCAGATGGGCAGCTTGGTGAGCTTGCGCACCTGGTCACAGAACTTCAAGAAACAGCCCTCTGCCCCAAATTCCGGGTGATTCTTCGGGGGGATGGTGTCGCTGAGTTCTCCGTGGTTAGCCAGAGTCACATGGAAGCTGGTGACCCCCGCCTGCTCCAGCAGGGGGACGAAGATGGGCAGCTCCTCCTCCAGCACGCCGGCGTTTCCGTAGTGGGGGTTCTCCTGACGCACGGCCAGTTTATAGTCAATGGGCACATTGGGCAGGCGGCGGCGGATGGCGGACACCGCCTCTACTGCGAAGCGAGCCCGGTTTTCTGGGCTGCCGCCGTAGCGGTCGGTGCGATTGTTAAAGACGGAGGAGCTGAAGCTGCCGCACATCCGGTCCCCGTGGACCTGGACCATGTCAAAGCCTGCCTGGATGGCCAGTTCGGCCGCCTTGCCAAAGGCGCCGGTGATCTCCTCCACTTTTTTCTCCGGCAAGCCGGTGATGTAAGGCCCCACCTGCTGGTTCAGAAGAGGCCGCAGCTCCTCCATAGAGATGCGCTTGGTGAGTACCCCAGGGATGTATTTGATCATTCCCTTCAGGTTGGAGTCGGACTGGTGGAGCTGGGCACACAGCTTACACCCGTAGGGGTGGACGGCGTCTGCCAGACTCTTGTAAAACTCCATACCCTTCTTGGTGTACAGAGAAGGTCCAAAGCCGTGGGGCAGCACCGGAACATCGCCGATGATGATCATGGCGCAGCCCCCGGCGGCAATCTTCTTCATCCGCTCCAGCAGTTTCTCCTGGGGAAGTCCCAAGCTGGTGGGCGCAAAGAGGATGCGGTTCTTTAAGGTAAGCCCGCCGTAATTCAGGGGGCTGTTGATGGTCTCATACATGTGGAATTCGCTTCTTTCTTGGTGGCTTTTGCCAAGAGGGCAAAGAGCTGCTCCCGCTCGTTCTCATCCAGGGCGGCCAGAGCCTGCTGGTCCCAGTCGAAAAACACCTGGTGGCTCACCTGGAAGGCCTCTTGCCCCTTAGGGCTCAGGTCCAGGTGGTAGGCCCGGCCCGACTTCTCCCGGGTGAGGAATCCCTCCTCCACCAGTTTGGTCACAGTGCGCTGAGAGTACCCCCAGTCCAGCCCCAGAGCGGCGGTGAGCTCAGCCTGGGTGCAGCCCGGGTGCTTGCCCACATAGATCACCGGAAACAGGGAGCCGAAATTGAGCCCCAGCTTTTGCAGGCGCTGGGTGGTGTAGGCGGTAAAACCGCGATGAAAGACGGTGGCGTAGTAGGCCAGAGTCTGGAACATGAAACGGTCAACTCCTTTTCTTGACTTAGTCAAGTATATCACGCAACTTGATAAAGTCAAGTATAATTCAAAAATTTTTGGAGCCGCAGCCAGCGGCTCCAAAAAATCACAGCTTTTTATCTTCCTGGATCAGCAGCTTCAGGGCCTCGATTCCCACCTGGATGGCGGCGGAGGTATCGTGGGACTCCTTCTGGTCCAGCCCGGCCTTCTCCCGCTCCTGGTTCCAGATCACATGGAACACCGAACCGCACCGCACCCCTCGCGTGGCAGCCACGGCAAACAGGGCGGCCGACTCCATCTCGCTGGCCAGCACCCCCAGGCGCTTCCAGGCCTCCCACTTCTGCTCCAGCTCGTAACTGACCGGCATACGGGCGGGAGAGTGCTGTCCATAAAAGGAGTCCTTACACTGGACCACGCCCGCGTGCCAGGGTTTTTGCAGGTTTTGAGCCGCCTTTACCAGGGCCTGGGTCACGGTAAAGTCAGGGACGGCGGGCCACTCGATGGGGGCATACTCCCGGCTGGTGCCCTCCATGCGCACCGCGCCGGTGGCCACCACCACGTCGTCGCTCTGGACCTCCAGCTTGATGCCGCCGCAGGTGCCCACCCGCACAAAGGTGTGACAGCCCAGGTTGCACAGCTCCTCCATGGCGATGGCGGCAGAGGGTCCGCCGATACCGGTGGACACCACGCTCACCTTCTCCCCCAGGAGGGTTCCGGTATAGGTAGTGTACTCCCGGTTGGTCTGGACATGGACCGGGTCATCAAAGTGCCGGGCAATGGCCTCACACCGCCCCGGGTCGCCGGGGAGGATGCAGTATTTGCCCACCTGTCCGGGGGCGCACTGGATGTGAAATTGAAGTTCACGGCTTTGTTCATCCATAGAAAAACCTCCTGTGGCGTTTTTGTCCATTATACCCTCTGTTTTCCTCCTATACAAGTTACTTTCCTCTTGACAGCACCTGATATTGGTGATATATTTTCTGCGTAAAATTGGCACAGACGGAGACCAAGCCGCCCTTGCCCCGCCCAGAGAGGAACACAGCTTGCTGAAAGTGTTCTGCGCAGGCCGGCGGCCGCAACCACTCCTGAGCCGCCCGGGAAACAACCGGGACGGGTCCTCCCGTTACAGAGGTCACAAGCGGTTAGATGTCACGCTGCGTCCCTTCCGCAACGGCCAACTGCTCCACACTTCGCCGAACATGCCGCCGGGCTGCGCCCGTCCTGTTTTTCGGTCTGCGTGTGTCGCTGTTGTCCTGCTCCCAGGGACTCCGCGCTTCTAACAAGCAGGGTGGAACCGTGGAGCTTTTTTCGCTTCACCCCTGACACAACGCAGGGGTGAGGCGTTTTTTATGTCCTCCGCCCCCGAAAACCAATTAAATTTGCAAGGAGGAACACACCATGTCTGAAGAAGTCAAGAACGAATTTACCTTTGAAAATCCCGAGTACCGAAAGACCTATTGGCATACCTGCTCCCACGTGCTGGCTCAGGCCATGAAGCGGCTGCACCCCGAGGTGAAGCTGGCCATCGGCCCCAGCATTGAGAACGGGTTCTACTATGACTTTGACACCCCCCGCCCCTTCACCCCCGAGGATCTGGCCGCCCTGGAGGCTGAGATGCGCAAGATCTGCAAGGAGAAGCTGAAGCTGGATCG
>OGEZ01000462.1_pt1 | contig 36058 bp, 34 predicted proteins | sample 1570831 | NCBI WGS metagenome assembly OGEZ01 (sample SAMEA2582059, study PRJEB24529) | metagenome | biome: Human gut stool | place: China | collected 2011
TAGTAATCAAAGAATTGAAAGAGAAAAGAGGAATCATTATGTATCAGACATTATGGAATTCTATTAATAAACAGGTAAAAGACTCACATACTTCCACAGCTTTTCTGGCTGTTTCACTTATTGGCTGGACAACGATCGGTCTTCTGGCAGGATTTTTAATCTGCATGATCGGCGGTATGTCCTTTGTTACAAAAGTAACTGTTGTTCTTTGCAGTGGCGGATATACAGGACTGATCTTTGGTTTCTTTGGCAGCATTTTATATCTGTACAGATCAGAACCCCGCCATTTGGCTGACGCCACCCCTTCACAGATTTCCACTACTTCTAAAATATCTCTCAACGCCAAGACAGCTGCCCGGTAATAAATCGGACAGCTGTTTTTTTATGTACGCTGTCAGGCGCACACAGTTACAAAAAGATGGTGAACCGGACTGAATTCACCATCTTTTTTCTTTATCTTCTGTTATTAATAACCTCTCTCGCCATATCTGCAAGTTCACCGGCAGATAATTTTCCATCTATTTGCAGCAAATCATACTGGATGCCATCTTTATTCCAGTTAACGCTTTGAACCTGACTGACTTCAATCTGAGAAGCGCTGTCATCGTAACTGAATACAACTTTTCCACTGGCCTGGTCTTTTTTATCTTGTTCTGTCAATTCGTAATCATCCGATACCACTTTATTTATATAATGTACATAATACAGATTTGTTCCATTTACAGTGGCAATAATATCACCTGACGGAATAAGTTTTGAGTTAAATTTCTGCTGTTCAAATGATACAACATCTCCATTTTTCTGATACTCAAAGGACACAGATTTAAACTTCTCAATTACATTTGCATTGTCGTCCTTAAAACTGTTTTTTACAATATTGCCATCCTTGAAGCAGTACCCGTTCTCAAAGGTATCAATCAATACCGGGCTATACCCAATATCCTTTGTAACCTGTTCTACCGTTGGAAGAGATGTATAATCAGCACGTGATGCGGATGAACCTGTCCACATTGAAATCTTTCCTGTTGCTGCCACAGCAGTAACTCCAATTGTAAGTGTTGCAGCTATCAACAAAGGTAATATTTTCTTTTTTGATCTCATAGTCGTTTGCTTCCTTTCTGTATCTGCGAAGTCAAGTTTTGCATAAACTCTCTGTCTGATATTCTCTGTGTCAATATCAAGAGCATTGCAGGAAGTATCTGCCTGTTTTTGTATTCCCAATTCTTTAAGCAAATTTTTTCTTCTCATAATCTTTCCTCCGCATTCGATAACATTTTTCTGAGTTTTCTTTTTCCTCTTGAAAGTCTGGTCTTAACTGTAGAAATATTAAGTCCCATTGCTTTTGAAATGTCCTTGATTTTTTCATCAAATTTATACCGTCTTACAAAAATCTCGCTGTCAGGTTCGCCAAGGCTCATAACTGTTTCCCATACATAATTGTTGTGAAAATTCTCTTCAATGAAATTTTTGCCATCTGACAGTTCAATATCCTCAAGAAATGTATGATCCGTTTTTCTGTTTATCCGTTTCAGAGCAAAATTACGGGCAACAGCAGCAAGATATGACCGTAATGTACCTTTCTGTAAATCTATCCTCCCGGCATTCTTCCAGAGTACAATAAACACATCTGCCACAATTTCTTCAATATCCTCTTTCGGCAGTGAATTGCCGGCCATATGATACAAAACAGTACTCAAATACGGTGTATAAATTTGGATTGCTTCATCTATTGAATTTTTTTCTCTATTCCTGAGACGCTGCAAAAGCTCTGCTTCATCTGTCATATCAACCCAACTTTCTTTTTAATACTTTCAAAAATTAAAAGCTTTTAACCTTTACATTCTTATATATCCTGCCAGGGAACAAAAAGTTTCATTTCTTATAAAAAAAAGTATACAGAACTTGTGTTAAATTCTGTACACTCTCAATGAACTGTTCCTTTTGCATTTTATCTTCTACCCATCCGTTTACCTCTGATACCTGATAAAAATAAAACCTCCAAACTGAGTAATCTTACTCTTACATCAGTTTGAAGGTTTACACAAACTTTAGGATACTCCCATGGCACTTAAAAATCTTAAAAAAAATTTTTCATTTTATGCCCTTGAATTGTAACGATACTATCCATTTTGGGCATTGTATGCATGTTTATCGGTCATATTTTCCTTAAAATGTTTATCTGTCGCTATTTCTACCAGTTCAGGAAGCGCTTGTGCAGCATTTGCTTTAGCTTTTGCAGCAGCACCTCGCAGTGATCGTGTATATATGGAGCCGGTAAATTCATCAGGAAGATCCGTTCCTATGTATATAATATCGCTGCTATCTGCCATTATGTAAAATTCGCCTACATACTGCTTTAAATATTTTTCTACATCTTTCCAATCAATTCCACGTTTCCCTTTAAAGATAATATCATTGATCATTACAATCTTATTTCCGTTCAAATCTGTTATTACTGATATATTTCTTCATGATTTTTTCATTCAAAATTTTAATTAATTAGTGTGCGGAACAATTACCGCACATCAATTAATATATCACAAAAAGCATTATTGTACTACCAAACATGATTTTATTTAGCCCTCTGTGTTTTCCACTTTGTTCAGCTTTACTCTTTGTTTCTCCGATTCTCATAAAGTAAAAACGCACAGACTGTCTCTCATCGAAACAATCTGTGCGTCTCTTTTCTGATCTGCAAACGCTGCTTTCCATATGTTATCCATATCTCATGCTTTCATTTACAGATATATTATTTTGTTTTTACACCAGCTTACTTGACCTGTGCATCCGAAACACTGACCTTATGATCATACCATTTTCCTTTTGTGCCGATCAGTGCAAGATCAAACTCCTGATCTAATGCTTCTACCGGAACGTCAAAAGCATAAACTTCCTCTTTGGAACCATCAGAGTATGTAACTTCTTCTGTTGTTGGCTGGATCAGTTTTGCTCCATCCTTCTGTGCATCTTCTGCAGTTCCTAAGAAAAGATTTACAATGTTCTGGGATGGCATCACGATGTGAAGTGTCATTTTGCCATCCTTTACCGTAAGTGTTCCACGTCCGTCATACACTTCGTTCACATGAAACATGCCGCTGTCAGTGTCGAATTTTGCAGAATATGTTCCGTCTGCAAGAGCTTCACTCTTGCTTGCGGAAGAGAGCATAGCAGAACCGAGGGATTCGATGGCTGCTTTTGTATGGGCTGCATAAATCTGCTGGATAGCATCGATTCCGCCAAGTCCTGCGATCTGGCAGTCAACACTTTCAAAGTTTCCGCTTGCAACAAACTGGCTCTTCCAGGAATCGTCATCATCGCCAGCCATATCGTTGTTGGCGTGATCTCCGGCTACGACCATTAAAGGACGAAGGATCACTTTTGTGTATCCTGCTTCTTTTACTGCTGCGATCACGTTCTCACATGCTGTCTCTTCCGGCTCACCTTCTACTGTTCCGATGAATACGTTGTCATAACCTAATTTTTCCATCTGGGCAGCCATCTGGCTGTAGCTTACTTTTGCAGTATGGGAAGTACCATGTCCCATGAATACAAATGCTGTGCCATCTTCTTTTGCTGACTCTAAGGAATCAAAACCTGCTGTCTTTACTGCCTCTCCTGTGATAGCTTCTGCAACGGCTGCTTTATCTTCATTGACAACAGTTGCATCACTTCCAACTTCGCCAAGTAACGGTTCAGCGATCGTAACTGTCTCAAATTTATCTTTGTATCCATCTAATGCATCTACGAGTTCATCATACTCTGCACCATGCATCAAATGAGTTGGCTGTACTACGAGATTTTTTACACCATTTTCTACTGCTCTGTCGAGTGCCTGTTCTACATTGTCAATTTTTTCACCATCTCTTGCCTGTACATGGTTGATGATGATCTGTGCTGTGAAAGCTCTTCTTACAGACCAGTCCGGATTTGCTTCCTGCAGTGCTTTTTCCACACCACCGATATCCTCTGCCCTGCTGTCGTTGAAGGATGTACCAAAACTTACCACTAAAAGCTCGTTCTCTCCGATTCCGTCCTCATTCAAAGGATCATCCTTGGATGCATCTCCTGTATCTCTTCCGAAATAATCCGGGTCAGCATTTTCTCCCTCAACAAGTTCCTTCTGCGCATCTGTCAGCTTGTCCCATGCTGCTTTTGCTGCTGCACACTGCTCATCTGTGTTCTCATTTCTTGTCTGCACATAGATGGCATCGATGAGTGCTGCAACTTCGTCTGCTGCGGCCTGATCATCGACCTCTTCACTCTCTGTCTCAGCAGCTGTTTCTGTCTGTGTCTGTGTTGTCGCTGTCTCTTTCTTGCTTCCGCATCCTGTAAAAAGGGCTGCTGTCATTGTAAACGCAAGAACAAGTGCAAGTGTTTTTTTCTTCATTTTTTTCTCCTCTTTGTGATTTACTTCTGCTTCATAGAGATCTGTACACAAAGAAAAATTTATTGCTATATTATCAAAAAAGCAATAAAAAACTCCGGTCAGATGTCCTGAACGGAGTAAAAAGTCAATGAAAATCAGGCTTTTTGTCAGAAAGCCCTCTAAACAGTACGACCAATTACTCGTGATCTGGGAATTCATTTCCCTGTACCAGACGATTGGCAGGTTTCCTGGCTGAAAGATCCTCATACAGATTCTGCCTTCCCAGTGCCATGCACCAGTGGCTTTCCATGCGGAAAAAGAATCTGCACTCCCTTATCACAGTGACGAGATCGTACAGGAATCACACCTGTTTCCCTTTTAACCAGTCTGGTCTTAACAAAACCGGCTGGCACCAACTGTCTTCTCTATGAAACTGTCATTTTTTTACGCTTCCACACCGCATGAATGATATAGCGGTCTAAGCCTTATCCATGTTAGCACACCCATGTTTTTTTTGCAATCTCAAATGTGTTTTTCTGTTCTTTCCAAAAACCATTTCACAAACTTTGGATCTGACGGATAATACAGATGTGGAAAGCCCCAGAAATGATCGTCCGATGCATGAATGCACTTCCAGCTTCTTCCGGTCACCGGTTTTGTGGCAATGCAATCCTCTCCATTCGCTGTGCTATCGAAATAGTGGAACTCATGCGCCTTTATTTTTTCCGGTTCCGGTCTTTCCGCTGTTCCCTTCTCCGTGAGTCCTTGCGGCAGCTGTACCTCCACATAGCCAAACCGTACCAGTTTTCCCATGTACTGACACTCTGCCGGGATCACGCCTGCCATTTGATAAGTTGTTCCCTCCCTGTCCGTGAGCGTGTCATGCAGATACATAAATCCCCCACATTCTGCCAGGGAAGGTAACTGCTGTTCCAGAGCTTCTTTGATGGATTTCCGCATGCTCTCATTTTCTTCAAGCTGCTTAGCGTATAATTCCGGATAACCGCCGCCTAACAGTAAGCCATGAATGTTTTCCGGAAGCTTCTCATCATGCAGCGGTGAAAAAAATACCAGCTCTGCTCCATAGTGTTCCAGCATTCTTAGGTTGTCACGGTAATAAAAACAGAATGCTTCGTCTTTCGCTACTGCAATGCGGGGCGGTATTGTATTTGTACCGGAGTTCTCTCTATCATATAATTTATTTTTTCCACCGAAAATTGCCTGAGAAAAAATTGTACCTTTCCCAGAATACGCTTTTTCTTCTAAATCTTCTTTTTCTTCCGGCTTTCCTTCTTCTGTTACAGTTTCTTCTTTTTCCCAAAAAGCACTTTCTGCAATCCCGATCATCGCATCAACATCAACATATTTTTCCAGCAATTGTCCGGCTTTTTCCAACTGAAAATTCAGTTCCTCCATTTCTTCCGGCAGGATCAGGCCCAGATGCCTGGAACCGATCGTCAGTTCTTTATCATTCGGAATGCATCCCAGTGCTTTTATCGCAAGTTCTTCTTCGATCAATGGTGCAATGGTATCAAAAAACATTTTACTTGTCCGGTTTAAAATAACCCCTTTGATCAGCTTCTTCTCGTCATACTGTAAGAATCCTGCAATGAGCGGGATCACAGATTTTCCCATGCCATGCGCATCCACGACCAGAATAACCGGAACATCCAGCGTCTTGGCCAGATGGTAGGAAGATCCCTCCTCCCTGATTCCGCCAAGTCCATCGTAAAGTCCCATAACACCTTCTAACACTGCGATATCATGCCCCGGCAGTTCCATCTCATACAATGCCTGTATTTGTAATGCATCCGAAAAAAATGTATCCAGATTTTTGGATGGAATTTTTAACACCTGTTCATGAAACATCGGATCAATATAATCCGGCCCACACTTAAAGGACACCGGATGTTTTTTCCTGCATAATAACTGTTTTAAAAAAGCACATGTGATGGTTGTCTTTCCACTGCCGCTTTTTACCGCAGCGATCATAACCCCTGGTGTTTTCATAGTTTCATTCCTTTTTGAAATTGATAAAATATCTTTTTATTGCTGCCATATTGTTTTCAATCCCATTCAACATACATCCCCGGTAAAATCAAAAGAGCAGATGTAGATTGGATTTTCGCCCTGCATCAGATGATAACCGCCGACTGTTTTCGCACGGGATACCTGCACCTGGATGATCTCGAGATCCGTGATACGACTGTCTGTTTCCAGCAATGTCAGTTCACTGATTGTCTCTAAACTGATGCAATTGATCACAATCCTCATTGCATGATTTTTTTTATATAAAACATCTAAGATTTCTTTTAATCTGCCACTGCTTCCACCGATGAACGCATGTGTCGGATGCTCACTCCGTTCTTCTGTCTTAAGACAGTCCGGTGCCTCACCGGCGATTACCTGAATGTTCGGCAGAGCGAATTTCTCGATATTTTTCTGGATCAGTTCCAGTGCAAGAGGCTTTTTTTCTATCGCAAAAACCTGGATCTGCCCACTTCTTTTTGCGATTTCCACCGCGACAGAACCTGTTCCGCTTCCGATATCATAACAGACGGAATCCTCTTTTAAATGCAATTTGCAGATGGACAACGCTCTTATCTCTTCTTTCGTCATCGGAACTTTATCCCGCAAAAACTGCTCATCCTGTATCCCACAGGTAACTGTCTTTTTTTCCACATTTGGATTTAAGATGAGACAAATATATAATCCATTTTCTTCCACATGCTCACATGCTTCCGGTGTTAATGTCAAAACTTTCTCTTGCGGATAGGACAGCTGGAAACCTGCAAGTACCTTACAGTTCTGCAAATGATATTTCTGTAACAGTCTGCCGAGTTTTTGCACATCCTCTTTTCCGGACATCAGCAAAAATGTTTTCGCAGAAAAACGAATGGTTTCTGTCAGATTTCCGATCCACTCTGTCTCCGCTCCGTGTCCATGGATACTTAAAACAGCCGCATCCTGATAACTGTACCCGGTCAATGCTGCAAAATAGGATACCGATGAAATTCCGGGATAGATACGCACACTGCTGTCACTTCTGCCCTTCAGTGTTTCATATAGTTTCCCGCATCCACTGTAAAAACCGGTATCACCGGAAAAAAGAATGACCACTTTTACCCCGCAGCCGGATAAACGGTCCAGCTCCGGGATGATATCCGCTGCAAGATAATAGGGATAACGGACTGCCTGCTCATTTTTTGTTGTCCGGAGCAGCCGCTCCGCTCCAAAAATGTAATCTGCTTCCCGGATTTTTTCTGTTGCTTCCATCGTGAGCGTCTGCTCATTTCCCATACCGGTTCCGATGAGAGAAATCTGGTTTTTTATCGTTTTTCCTGTAATTTGGGAGATTTTCCTGCACACCTGTGTCAATGTATCACCACTGTTTTGTTTTTCCGGATTGCCGATCACACAGGCAGTGATTCCTTCCGCCTCAGCAGCTTTTATTTTTTCCAGAAATCCACCGGTTCTGCCACTCTCCTTTGTGACCAGGTACCTTATATGAAACTGTCTGATCAGTGCACGGTTCATTTCCAATGAAAAAGGTCCCTGCATCGCAATAATCTGTTTTCCACAGATGCCGTTCTGCTCGCAGAGAGATATGCTCTCCAATCCCGGCAATACACGGACAAACAGGCGGTCTTTTAATGCTTCATTCTGACTGTATGTGGCAAGATCTTTGCTCCCGGTTGTGAGCAGGATGTTTCCATCTGTGGAGTTTAAAAAGTCTGCACATTCTGTGGCGTCACTGCACAGTATCACATCTGAGTGATTTTCCTGTATTGTATCCTTATTTAATGCAATATCCGAAGTCTCCCTCTGCAGCCGGATATATGGAATCTCCGTATTTTTCAGGCTTTCCCTGATATTTTCCGAAACTGCCGTTGCAAACGGATGCGTTGCATCCACCACCGCTGCCACCTCGCTCTGTGTGATGAACTTCTGCATTTCCTCCAGATCCATCCTGCCTTTATGAACCGTAACTCCATCCATCTCCGGCATGACGATCCCACCATATTCTGTTGCCACGGAAACAATACATTGGATTCCATTTTCAGACAATGTCTGTGCTAACATGCGTCCTTCTGTTGTTCCTGAAAAAATAAGAATTCTATTCATGAATTTCTTTCTCCTGTTTACACGATTGTCATATGCAAATTAAAATACGGCATACTTTAAACCGCCGGATCCGGCAGCACATACCCTCTCGGTGTGACAAGTTTCCCACCTATGATTTTCGTTCTTGAATTTCCAATAAATACCGTTGTAAACATATTTACCTGACGCTCCCTCAATTCTGCAAGTGTGCAGACTTCACAGGCTGTGTTTTCTCTTCCGATATTTTCCACATAGCCACAGGCTCTCTCCGGCTCCACTCCGTTTTTTTGTAAAATGTCACAGGCCTTCTTAAGATAATCTGCCCTGTGGTGGCTGGATGGATTATAGATTGCCATGCAGAAATCACCCACCGCCGCTGCCGCAAGCCTTTTTTCGATAAGTTCCCACGGTGTCATAAGATCGCTTAAGCTGATGACGCAGTAATCGTGATTGAGTGGTGCTCCAAGCGCCGCTGCCCCACTGTTTGCCGCTGTGATCCCGGGGATCACCTCAAGTTCACATCCCGGATGCGCTTCCGACATCTCATAGAGCAGGGATGCCATTCCATACACGCCTGCATCCCCACTGCATACCATCGCAACCGTTTTTCCTTTTTCTGCTTCCTCAAAACACATCTCACAGCGTCTGACTTCCTGTTTCATCGGTGTGGATAAAAATTCTTTTTCCTGATATTTACTGCCTAATAATTTTAAATACACCGGATATCCGACGATCACATCACTGCCGCACAATGCCTGATCTGCCTGTGGAGTCATCATTTCCCCAGTTCCAGGTCCCATTCCCACGATATAAATTTTACTGTTCATCGATCCTGTACTCCTTTGCCAGTTCTCTTTCCAATTTCCAGTCGTATTTTACAATTGCGATCGTCATGCCGTTTTCCGCCTGCTTCCGCAAAATAAAAGTTCCTTCTTCGTTTGCCGCTTTCATTGCAGCCCTCTCGCAGACATTGTCCACACCTGTCTTTTCTTTTACAAAGGAGGACTCCTGAAAGTCTCCCTTTACCTGTTTTAACTCCTCCGCGGAATAGGTTAAAAACGGAATCCGGTTTGCCATGCACCACCTCAGCAGGCCTTCCTCCTCTTTTTTCAGATCAATGGAAGCTACTGCGCGCACAAGTCTTTTTTCAATGCCTGCATGATCCAGCCACTTTTGTATAAATGCATCCAGTTCCTCAAAGCTTTTTCCCCTGCGGCAGCCGATTCCTAAAATATATTCTCTCGGCTGCAATCCGAGTACTCCCTGCTCTAAGTCTGTTTTCTCTGATGAGATCACAATATCCGGCGTTTTTCCATCCAGTATTTTGGATGAGACTTTTGCGATCCCCTCCCGGTTATAAATGGAAAGACCACATTTTTTTGCAAACAGATCCACAGAAAACGCATGATTCACATCGGTTGCCGTTGTAATGACCGGAATCCCGCCAATCTGCCCTGCAATCTGTTCTGCGAGTTCATTGGCACCTCCCATATGCCCGGAGAGCAGTGGGATCACAAAAGTCCCTGCCTCGTCTGCCACAACCACCGGACTGTCACTCAGCTTATCCGACACAAATGGTGCGATCATGCGCACTGCAATGCCACAGGCTCCAATTACAACAATGGCATTTTTCTCTGCAAACTGCTGTCTTGTCCAGTCAGATAGCGATAATCCAAGTTTTTTTGCTTCCTCCGTTTTCGTGCCCACAAAAGCCGGTCTGATTTTTTCTGCAAGTTTTGTTCCGTTCTCTGTAAACGTAATGATACTGATATTCATTCTTTTTCCCTTGATTTTTTTATCTTACGAAATTCCGTCTCAAAATCCGGCGCATACAGTCTGGATTTCCCATAATTCTGATGTGCCACAATATCTCCCACGATGATCAGCGCTGTTTTGGTAATGTCATGCGCTTTTGCCGTCTCTTCTAACTGTTCCACCGTACACAGATACGCTTCTTCCTCCGGCCAGGTCGCCTTGTATACAATCGCTGCCGGTGTGTCTTTCCCATACCCGCCTGCGATCAGCCGTCTGCCCAGTTCTCCCAGCATTCCTGTACTTAAATAGATTGCCATGGAAGCATGATGTGCTGCAAAACTCTCAATGCTCTCTCTCTCCGGCACTTTGGTTCTGCCTTCCATGCGGGTAATGATCAATGACTGGGATACTTCCGGTAAAGTATATTCCAGATTTAACAAAGCTGCCGCTCCAAAACAGGCACTTACTCCCGGACAGCTTTCATACAAAATACCTTTTTCATCCAGCAGATCCATCTGTTCCCGCACTGCTCCGTAAATGCTCGGTTCCCCAGTGTGAAGCCGCACTGTCGTAAGCTTTTGTTTTTCTGCCCCTTCCATGACAGCGAGTACCTCTTCTAAGGTCATGTATGCACTGTTATGTATCTCACACTCTTTTTTGCAATAAGATAAAAGTTCCGGATTCACAAGCGAACCCGCATAAATTACCACATCTGCCTGTTCTAACAGACGCATTCCACGCACCGTGATAAGATCTGCTGCTCCAGGTCCTGCTCCCACAAAATAAACCATTGTTTTGTTTCCTTTCTAATTTATGTATTTGCGAAACCCTTCATAATCTTCTTTAAATTGTTCAAAATCAACAAAAACATTCAAGACACGCTCTCGCTATGTGTCACTCGCAACGGTACTAAGAAGCCAGTTACAACTTACAGTTGTACCTGCCTTCTAAGAACCGGCGGTTCCCCAATGTCTTTCATGTCTTTTGTTAATTTTTCACAATTTAATTTAGGTTTTTAAGAGTTTCGCAATTGTCTAATAAATCACATCAATTCCTGTAAAAACTTCTCTGCTCCAGAGGACTTTGCCAGCTCTCCAAATTCATTGGAGTAAAGGATAACCTCGATCTGCATTTTTCCTGCCGCCCGTTTGTTCAGATAAAACATGATTTTTGACAGCAGATTCTGCATCACAGCATCTTTTTTTCCACAGGCATCCAGTTTCCTGACTGCTTCTTCCGTGGTGACACATTGCAGGATTTCCTCTAAAACCGGATAAGGCACCTGATTTCTCACAGAAGCTGCGGCAAGCACTTCCATACGGCAGTCTCCCTCTCTGGAATGTGTGTTCATGATTCCTCCTGCCACTTTCACAAGTTTGCCGATATGTCCTGTGAGCAGCATTTTTTCAAATCCAGTGGTGATCGCCATATCAATGGTGTCTCCGATAAAATTACTGCACTTTACGCTCCGGTCAAGGTCGTAACCATATGTTTTTTTCATGTAATCCAACCCGTAATTACCGGGCGAAACAGCGGCGATTCCATAACCTTCTGCCTTTTTCTGGTTCAATTCCACTTTGATCGTATCAAGAAGCGCCTGACTGCTCATCGGTTCTACGATCCCGGAAGTTCCCAAAATGGAAATTCCCCCGACGATCCCAAGTCTCGGATTGAAGGTCTGCTCCGCCAAATGTTCTCCGTCGGGTACCGAGATCGTGATATGAAGTTCTCCGGAGAAATCTGCCAATGCGCATACCTCCTGCACTTCTTTTTCGATCATCTCCCGTGGCACATGATTAATGGCTGCATTTCCGACCGGCTGGTCTAATCCGGGTTTTGTCACTCTGCCAACACCCTTTCCACCGTCAATGCAAATGACTGCCCTTTTTTCCTGTATCGCTTCCACATGAATGCCTGAAAGTTGTCTGTTATTCAGCCCCGATATTTTTTTCTCCCCGTCTGCAAAACGCACCGTGGAAAAAATGAGTGTCCCGGATGTAATATCGGGATCATCTCCACCATCTTTTCGTACTGCGCAGGTAACTTCTGTTTCACTTCTTGTAATTTCAAGTATCTCTGTTTGAAACAGAATCCCTTTCGGTGTCTGTATTGTTATGTTTTGTTTTAACTTTCCTGTCAGAAGCATATATGCTGCTGCTTTCGAAGCAGCCGCCGCACAGCTTCCTGTTGTAAATCCATATCGCATCATTCATCCACTCTTGCACAATTTTCTTATGGTCTGCACGGCAACTCATCAGACCAGTGAATCTATTACTTAAATTTACATTTAATTTTCATCTCGAAGTTCATATAAAAGCGCATTGCAGATTGCCGCTGCAATGTTACTGCCACCTTTTCTTCCCCGGTTGATAATATACGGTACATCTGTTTTTAAAATCAGATCCTTTGCAGCCTCCACATTCACAAAGCCAACCGGAACCCCGATAATAAATGCCGGGCGGTATTTTCCGCTCTGTATCATTTCATATAATTCGATCAATGCTGTCGGCGCATTGCCTATGGCAAAGATCACCGGCTTTTCTATCTGTGCTGCTTTTTCCATGCTCACAGCTGCCCTTGTGACACCGCGCTCTTTTGCAATCTTTGCCACCTCTTCCTCAGCCATAAAACAGTGTGCCTCTCCTCCGTATTTTGCCAGTTCTTTTTTATTCACGCCGGCAAGTGCCATGTTTGTATCGGTGACAATGTCTGCACCATTTTGTATCAGTTTTTTTGCAATCCCGACCGCATGGGCAGAATAAGTCATGGTCTTTGCATAATCAAAATCTGCGCTGGTATGGATGGCTCTCTTCGTCACAAGATCCTGCTCTTTTGGAAGAACGATTCCTTTTTCCTCCAGCTCTTTTGAGATTATGGCAAAGCTTCGTTTTTCGATATCCTGTGGTCTGACGTATTCTATGTTTTTCATCTGATTGTATCCTTTAATTGTGTAATCAATTTTTCATTCTCTTCATGTGTCTTCACTGCAATACGATAGTATCCTGTACGTAGTCCCCGGTAATTGCTACAGTCACGAATTAAAATTTTTTTCTTCAGCAAATCATGATAGAGCTGACGCTCTGTCTTTAAGAGCAGGAAATCTGCTTCCCCGGGGTAGACTTTGATCCCCAGCTTTTCCAGTTCCGCCGTTAGATATGCACGCTCTTTCCCAATGTATGGAATGGTCTTGTTACAGTATTCCGTCTCATCTAATGCCGCAAGTCCTGCTGCCTCCGCAATGATTGAGATGTTCCACTCCGGCAATTGATTGAAAATCTGCCCTGCCTTGTTCTGGCTGCCACAGAATAAGAAGCCCAGACGCACACCCGGGATCGCATATAATTTTGTGAAAGCCTTCACAATAATGACATTTGGATATTCCTGCATGGAATGTGTTTCAAAAAATCCCTTTTTCCTTGTAAATTCCAGAAAACATTCATCTATCACAACGGTTATCTTTTTTTCCCGGCATCTGTCACATATTTTTTCCAGCAGCACGTCTTCTATTGTATTGCCAACCGGATTATTCGGGTTCGCCAGAAATAATAAATCCACATCCTCCTGCAATTCCTGCAGAAACGCTTCGGTCAGGCAGAACCCTTCCCTCTCTGTCATCTTATAATAGGAAACCTCTGCCTCTGTCACGTTTGCAGCTTTCTCATAACCATAAAAGGACGGCACCGGTATCACAATTTTTCCCGGTTTGGTTGCATGGACGACTGCCACAAATAACTCAGATGCTCCGTTCCCACACAAAATATGTTCTTCTGGGATATGATAGTGCACTCCGATTTTTTCGATCAGTTTCGCATGATGAATGTCCGGGTAATGCTCACAGAGTTCCAAGGATTCCTGCATTGCCTCTTTCACTTTTTCCGGTATTCCAAAAGGATTGATATTGACCGAAAAATCCAGTTCTATTTCATTTTGATAGATGTCTCCTCCGTGTATGGCCGGACGCATTTTCTCTCCTCCTCTCTGTCCTAAGAAATAAGCAGGATGATCCAAAGTACCGACAGACAGATTGCTTCACACAAGATAGCCGTCGCATACAGTAACCGGTTTGCGCGCTTAATATCTTCTGTCTCCACCGCTCTTTCTGCATCCCCGATATAAGGCTTTTCCACGATTTTTCCAAAATAACTTGCGTTTCCTGCAAGCCGGATTCCAAGTGCACCTGCACACACTGCTTCCGTCTGTGCCGAATTGGGACCTGCATGGTTGTAACGGTCTCTCTTAAAAATATACCATGCACGCTTTCCGTCAAACTCTTTTCCACAGAAAAAACAGGAAATTACCATGAGCAGTGCGCTGATCCTCGCCGGAATGTAATTTACGATGTCATCCAATTTTGCCGCTGTTCTGCCAAAATACAGATATCTGTCATTCTTATATCCTACCATGGAATCCATGGTATTGACAGCTTTATAGAAGAATCCGAGAATAGGTCCGCCGATTTCTGTGCAGATCATCGGTGCAATCACGCCGTCAGAAGTATTCTCTGCCACAGTCTCGATAGCTGCCTTTGCAACGCCTGTCTCATCCAGACATTCCGTGTCTCTGCCAACGATCATGGATACCGCTTTCCGTGACGCCGCAATATCCCCTTTTTTCAGTTCCTGATAGACTTTCATGCTCTCCACCTTCAGGCATTTCGTGGCAAGGATCTGGTAGGTCATAATGCTCTCAATCACAGCACCAAGATAAGGATGCAGTCTGTATGCGCCAAGTAAAAGCACAGCTGTCACAAACACCGTACTGCTCAAAACTGCAAGTACAAGCAGCATTCCCCTCCTTTGTTCCTGCTCCGGTGTGGTATGTTTTTCTTCTGTTTTGCTGCCGAGAAGTCTCTTTTCCAGAAAACTGATCCAATTTCCGATCAGACGGATTGGATGCGGCAGCCAGTAAGGATCTCCAAGCAGCAGATCCATGAGAAATCCCGCCAGCATAGCAGCAATATGATAAATCATGATTTAATTTCCTTTCTTATCTATTGTAAATGTTCACTTTTTGAGTCCTCACATCCTATCTTAGTCAGACTTGTCATCTTCCATCTGCCCTGGATCCATTCCAGCACAGTTTCATAGCCTTCCCCGTTTTTCACCTGAAAATCAAAATATTCTCCTCCGGTAAGACTGCTTAACACCGCCATGATCGTACCGCCATGCACTACGGCCACGACCGGGATTTCTGTTCCACAATTGCTTTTCAGATATTGCGGATCTGTGTCGTTTTGTATTCCGGTGTTCTTTTCTGATCTTTTTAAAATATCAGACATCATCCGGTCAAAACCTTCCATGGAACGCCGGATAAACTGCTCTCTCGACTCTCCACCGGGAAATGGCAGTGTTCCATTGCTGTCGATCCACTTCTGATAGCAGGGATTGTCCTTTAATTCCTCATAATTTTTTCCCTCAAATTGCCCGAAATCCATCTCCTTCCATTCCGGGATCAGAATTGGATTTCTCTCAAAAAGCAGTTCCGCTGTCTGAACGCAGCGTTTCATCGGAGATGTATACAAAAATTCCGGTGGACTGGAAAAATATTCCTTCTTTTTTTCCTGCAAAAGACGGATTCCTGTTTCAGACAACGGTTCATCTGTTTTTCCAAGATAACGGTGTTCTCCGTTCGCCTGTGTCATGCCATGTCTGATCCATGTGATTTTTGCTTTTATTTTATCTTCTGTCCTATTCCACATATGATGCGCTCCACTGTCTCCGCTTCCCCTGCAAGCCGGATCAATAATCTGCCGACACGTTCCCTGTATTCCCGCTCCTGCTTCTCCATCGGCACAATGCCGTTGCCAATCTCATCGCAGATAAAGATACAATCCGGGTGCTCCTTATAATATTGCAGCACGATCTCTTCCGCCGGTTTTCCCTCCTGTAAAAGCTGTTTCACCCAGAGATGCAGGTCATTTACAACCGGTACCTTCTGCCCTTTCAGTTTTTCCTGCACATAGGCAAGCTTGCCCTGCGCATATCCTCCGATATATAATTGCATGCTTTTTCTCCCCTTCTGCCGAATACTATTTTAAAAGTTACAAGAAATATCCGGCCACCGCAACCGCAGCTGCCGCAGCCGCCTCACAGACTGTCACAAAAAATCCGGCCGTGTCACCTGTGATACCACCAAGCTCTTTGTAACTTTTCTTTTTAAAATAAAAGAAACTGAGCAGCGCCGCCCCGATTGCCGCGGCTCCATACCATCCGGATACGAGCAGCATAAGTACCACACAAAGCACTGTCTGAAAATATAAGGCTGCTTTTACCCTGACTTTCTGTGCACTGGAAGCAAAGGTATACAAAAGCCCCTCTTTTTTTGCCGGCTGCAATGTCATAACTGCAATCCCACTAAAGCATCTCGCCAGAAAAAATACGGCTGCAAGCGCAGACACTGCCTTTTGGGTATGTATTTCTGAAATTGCTGCGATATCGATCATATAATAAAGAGCCAGCATGATCGCCGCAAACGCACCGATATGGGAATCTTTTAAAATCTCCAGCTTTTTTTCCCGGCTCTGGTACGAATGAAATGCGTCCATCGTGTCCATGTACCCATCCACATGAAATCCACCGGAGATCATTAACGGAATTGCCGCATCGATCAGTGCATAGCAGACATTTCCTACCGCAAATTTCTCACATAACACCGCCCATCCGAAAAAAAACAGTCCGATCACCCCACCGATCCACGGAAAAAAGCACATCATATACTCCATGTCCTCTTCCTTCCACTCGAACTGCGGCACGGGGATTTTAGAATAAATGGAAAATGCGATTGCCATCGCTTTTAATAATTTCATAACTTCATCCTTTCAACTCCACCGGAATTCCGACCACGACCTCTGCCACCCGGTCTGCCAGACGCGCAAGCGCTGCATTGATCCTGCCAAGTGCTTTCAAATACTCCATAGTTCCGGCATCATAGATTACGCCGTCCTCAAATACATTGTTTGTGACGATCACAAGATTGTCGAGTTTCTGTGAAAGAGTCTGTATCTCAGATACAATTTTTTCAACTACTTCCTCCTCGGATTTCATGCCGTCTTTCGTGAACATTTCATTTGCTGTGAGATTTGACATACACTCAAGCAGCGCCGATTTCTTTCCTGAGCTGCCCTGCACTTTCCTCTCTGCTCCCTGCCTGTATTGCGCCTGCTCTGCTTCTCCTGCACATGCAAACCTGATTTTTCCTACGTTCATCGGGCTTTCGATCGTAAGAAACCCTTTTCCTGCCCGCAGTTTCCGATGCCGCTCTACTTTTTTTTCGCCCTCTGCATCATAAATCTGCATGGTTGCAATATAATATCTGATTCCTTCGCAGGAAGACAGCAGGCTTTCTGCATATGCAGATTTTCCACTGCCGCTTCCCCCTGTCACCAATGTGATCATCCTGATAACTGCACCTTTCTGTCACATATAAAATATTTATACGGACTTTATCAAAACCTGTGATACTCCTCAATTTTAAAATCGCCAAACGTAGCCCCTGTCTCATATAAACTCATGGCAATATCTAGCAGGGAAAACATCATGACTGCCCCCGTTCCTTCTCCCAATGCAAGTCCTGCATCCAGCACCGGAGAAAGCCCCAGCTCCCGCATCAGAAGTTCCGAAGCCGGTTCCTTTCCTTTGTGGGAAGGAATGATAAATTCTTTTGTTCCCGGACAAAGCCGCTCTGCTGTAAGCGCTGCCACCGCACTGATGACACCGTCTGCCACGATCGGCATATGGTATTTTGCACCACCTAAAAACACACCGCAAAGCCCTGCAATATCCAGCCCGCCGACAGAGCATAGAATACGCATCGGCTCTGTCCCTCTCAACTGATATTTTTCCAGTGCCGCTGTGATCACCTGTCTTTTTCTGGCAAGCCCTTCATCACTTAATCCGGCGCCCCGTCCTGCCACGATCTCCGGCGAAACGGAAAGCAGCGCGGCAGCCATTGCCGCACTTGTCGTCGTATTGCCAATTCCCATCTCTCCGGTGCCAAGCAGCGTATATCCAGCTTCTTTGCACTCTTTTACAAGTTCCATCCCAACCCGGACCGCCTGCATGGCTTCTCTCTCTGACATCGAAGGTTTTAGCAGAAAATCATTTGTACCTTTTTTTACTTTTCTGCTGATGACTCCCGGAAAAATCCGGTCGGTGTTAACACCTATATCCACCGGAAAAATCTCTGCGCCAACAGCTTTCGCCATCTTGCAGACCGAGGTATTTCTTTTTCCGAGATTCTCTGTCACCGCTGCCGTGATCTCCTGCCCGGACTGGCTGATGCCTTCCGCCACAACTCCATTATCTGCGCACATGACGATCACTGCTTTTTTCGCAATATCAATCTCTGGCGACCCAAGGATTGCCCCGATCCTTGCGAGAAGTCCCTCAAACTCCCCCAGACCATCCAGCGGTTTTGCCACACGATCCCAGTTTGCTTTGATTTCCTGCTCTATCTTTTTGTCAGGTATATCTATTTTAAATTCCATTATTTTTCCTCTTTAATCTTCAATCCAAAACAGAAAATCAAATCGCAGCTTCCCGCAGCATCGCATACACTGCTTCCATATCCATAGATTCCCGCAGACCATCTGCAAGTTTATCATACTGCATCTGCTTAAACTGCCCGTAACTTATCATCTGCCCGGTATCCAGCGCCACACCCTTCCGATCAGCCAGGATACCAACCAGTGTCTCTGCCAGCGTTCCCTCGTCAAAGATGCCGTGAACATATGTTCCGTATGCGTTGCCGGAAAAGATTCCATCGTATTTTACACTGCCATCTGCTTCGTTTTGTATTCTGCACATGTAACGCTTCTCATTACCTCTGCTTTCCGGATTTATGACACGCTCACTGTCTACGATGCTTCCACCGTCTACGGTGCTTCTATTGTCCACATTACTTCCACTGTCTACGGTACTGCCCATGTGGATCTCGTATCCGCTCACGCTCTTTCCGGAAAGTCCGGAGAGTGCTCCGGAAATTTCTCCAAAAGTTCCCGTTACCTGTGTTCTTGTTTTTTCCTGTTTCAGCTCCGTCGCAGCCGGAAGCAGTCCCATACCTTTCATGCTTCCACCGTTTTCCACCTGATATGGATCACGGATCGTCTCACCCAGCATCTGATATCCGCCACAGATTCCAAAAACAATGGTATCCTGCGCTTTCTTTTTGATCAGCGCCTCCAGACCATTTTCCCGCATCCATTTCAGATCGGCCATTGTATTTTTACTGCCCGGAAGCACGATCATGTCCGGGTGGTGTAAGTCTCTCACACTGTCCACATAGCGCACGGAAACCTGCCCGATCTGCTCTAAGGCAGACAGATCCGTAAAATTGGAAATTCTTGGATAACGTATGACTGCAATATCGATCAGGCCTTCCTCCTTGCGGTCAAATCTGCTGCTTAAGCTGTCCTCATCATCAATGGATAGCTCCATATAAGGCACAACGCCCACGACCGGCACATGTCCCCGCTCCTCCAGCATCACAACGCCCGGATCTAATATAGTTTTATCCCCGCGGAATTTATTGATGATGAGCCCTTTTACACGTTCCTTTTCCGTTTTTTCGAGCAGCATCAGTGTGCCGAGAAGCTGTGCAAACACGCCGCCCCGGTCAATGTCTCCCACAAGAAGCACCGGTGCATCCAGAAGCTCTGCCAATCCCATATTGACAATGTCATTTTCCCTCAGATTGATCTCTGCCGGACTTCCTGCGCCTTCGATCACGATAATATCGTTGTCTTTTTCTAACTCCCGGAATGCCTTTTTAATTTCCGGGATCAATTGTTTTTTATACGCGAAATAATCTCTGGCGCTCATATTTCCAAGTACTTCACCATTCACGATCACCTGTGAACCGACATGTGTGGTCGGTTTTAACAGGATCGGATTCATTGCAGCCACCGGCTCCACTCCGGCTGCCTCCGCCTGCATCACCTGTGCGCGTCCCATCTCAAGACCTTCCTTTGTGATAAAAGAATTCAGTGCCATATTCTGGGACTTAAACGGTGCCACCCGGTATCCGTCCTGTTTGAAAATCCTGCAGAGTCCTGCCACGATCAGGCTCTTTCCTGCGTTTGACATCGTGCCCTGCACCATGATCACTTTTGCCATAATTCTATCTCCATACCACAGTCTTCTGCCTCCTGCAAAAGCTGTCTGTTAAGCCTGTTCTGTGATCCAAATACCGTCTGGCAGCAGATCACCTTTCTGCATGTGCGCATCACCTGTTTTGCCGTCTCATAATGTTCCCTCTTAAAATCCTGATACGCCTCCGCAACGATCACCTGCACCGCAAGCGCTTCTGCCGCCGGATAATCAATATCATTTTTTCCTAAGATCCCCACTGCAAATGGAATCCCGTTTCTCTGAAGCTGCCGGAACAGAAAACTTCCCGTACCATTTCCGGCGATCACAAATACCTCCGGTATGCCTCCGCACTTTTTCAGTTCCACGCAGCCGTTTTTCTCCTGAAACGTTCCGTCCGTGATCTCATAAAGCTGATCGACAAATCCATCGGTAAAGACTTCCTCCGGCGTGCCATAATGCTCAATGTTTTCCCCTTTGACGCAGACAATTTTGTCCGACACACGCTCTGCAAGATCAAGTTCATGCAGCGACATGAGAACACCGATTTTTTTCTTCCGCGTCATCTCCTGCAGCATGGATAAAAATTCGAGTTTGTACTTTACATCCAGATAAGATGTCGGCTCATCCAGGATCAGAATCTCCGGCTCCTGACACAGCGCTTTTGCAAGCAGTACACGCTGTTTCTGCCCATCACTCAGGCTCATAAAATTGCGTTCTTTTAATGGTGAAATGCGGATCTGTTCCATGCACTGCGCCACCACTGCCTCATCTTTTGGTGTCAGGATGCCAAGTCCTCCGGTATACGGATATCTCCCCATCGCCACAACGTCTGCCACTGTCATCAGCTCCGGTGTGATGCGCTCTGTGAAAACAATGGACATTTTCTTCGCTAGTTCTTTTTCCGGCAGTTCACACAGACTGGTGTTTTCCACATAAACACTGCCGCAGATCTCCTGCAGCTGCTTTGCGATAGTCTTTAAAATCGTGGATTTTCCTGCCCCGTTTGGTCCAATCAATGTCACGATCTCTCCCATTTTCAGAGAAATCCCTATCTCCTTTATCAGTTCTTTTCCGTGATATCCAACGGACAGTCCGTCCGTGTGCAAAAGTTCCCGTTCTTCCATTCCGCTCCTCATCTGCTTCTTTAATACCGTTCCTGTCTCTGTTTTAACATGACTGCGATCATTACCGGTGCACCAAAAACCGCCGTCACGGTACTGATACTCATCTCCGTCGGCGCAAACACCATCCGCGCCAGAAGATCACAGAACATGCAGAATACTGCCCCACCTAAAAAACATGCCGGTATCATGATGATCGGTTTTGCCGTCCGGAATAACCGCTTTACCATCTGCGGCACCGCAATCCCGACAAACGACACAGGTCCTGCAAACGCTGTTACCACTGCGGATAAGATGCTCGATAAGATCACGAGCAATACGCGGAACATTTTGATATTGACACCCATATTTTTTGCATAAGTCTCTCCTAACTGGTACGCTTCCATCGGTTTTGACAAAAAGAATGTCAAAATGCCGGTAACGGCTACAACAAACACGATTGTTTTCACATTCTCCCATGTGATACCGGAAAAACTTCCCATCGACCAGTTATGAAGATTCACAATGTCGGAATCCTCTGCAAACGTCACAAGAAAATCTGTGACTGCGGAACAGATATAGCCAATCATCACTCCGATCAGCACTAAAAATGACATATTCTGAACTCTCGGTGACATCAGAAGCACACAAAACATTGACAGCATAGATCCTGCGAACGCCGCCACGATCAGATCCACAGAAGATAATATTCTGGAATATCTTAAGAACACGATCATCACGACCGCCACAAATAATTTTGCCCCGGAAGAAATACCAAGAACAAACGGTCCTGCGATCGGATTATGAAAAAAAGTCTGCAGCAGATACCCGGACAATGCCAATGCACCGCCGAGCAGGATTGCAGCAAATGTTCTCGGAATGCGGATCTGGAACAGAATAGTTGCATAAAGTTCATCCTGCTCCCCCCGGAACTGTCTCAAGATGTCCGAGATTGAAATCTGCACACTTCCGGCACACACACTGATTGTGAAAAAAATCACAAGCAGTGCCACAAGCACCACAAAGCAGACCGTATATCTTATTTTTCTATTTGAGCTTATACATGTAGGTAAGTTCATCCGTATCCTCCGAGGTCAGCATCTCATGAAAATCATGGATAATGCTTCCGGTATCCATGGTATCCTGATAAAGGTTTTTCCCGATACACCATACGTTTCCGTCTTTGACTGCCTTAAAATCTGCAAAAAGACTGTTTTTTGCCAGTAAATCATCAACCGTTGTCAGATTGCCGTCAATCGTGCTGTTATAGACTAGATAATCTGCGTCTTTCGCCTGCGCATAGAATTCTTCCATCTGCATATTGACACTGGAAGCTGCGTTATCCTCGCCCTTTAAATTCCGGAACACATACTCCCCACCGGCAATGTCGATCATTTTCGGAACATAGTCATTGCTCTTCCGCACACTGACCGTTCCCGCTGTTGTAACATAGAAAAATGCAACCGTCTTTCCGGTAGCTTTCACATCAGAAAGCTCTTTCACATACTGTTTCTGTTCCTCAAATGCCTTCACAGCCGCATCTTCTTTCCCGGTCAGCACTCCATAAAGCTTTACCCACTCGGTCCTGCCGAGCGGATTGGATTCATAACTGGAATGGTCGACTAAAACCGGAATGCCAAACGATTCCAGATTCTCCTTTACCTCCGGTGAATGTCCGATCATCGTTGACTCAATGGCAAGCCTGCACTCTTTCGAACAGATCAGTTCATAATCAGGTGCATTATACTTTCCGGCATATACGATCTGTCCGCTCTCCATTGCCGCCTTTGCCTCCGGGATCTCCCATTTTTCCTCCGGCAGTCCGGACAGGCAGATGTGATCCAGTGCACCGATACTGCAAAACATATCCATAGCCGCAGAGGCAACCAGATAAATATCGGACACCGGGTCATTTAAGACTGTGATCCCCTTCTCTAAATCCTCCGGTACCTGTTCCCCTTCGGTATTCAGCAAAAATCTGCTTCCATCCGATATGGAAATCAGTGTAAAACCGTTCTCATAATAATCCACTGCAAACTCTGTGGCATAATCTAAATCCATGCTCTTTTCATAATTCAGTTCACTGCTGATCTCATGATCCCCACTCTTCCAGGAGTTCTGGTCGTCTCCACAGCCCAATATCTGGATGCAGGCAAAAAGCAACATACACCACAGACCGATTTTTTTTATCTGCTTCATTCTTTTTTTCCTTTTCTCTTCCGATGTATCTGCCACGCTGTGATACTTACTGCAATCACGGCTGCAACGTAGACAACTGTGATCACTTCCATCGGTTTTTTCCCGGCGTTTGCAATGGAAGCACTGTCGAGCAGAATCGTATATTCAATCTCATGCGGCACGCTCATGGCTGTCGTATCTGCCGTTACCGGCACTTCTTTGTCAAACGCCGTCACAGGCAGTTCAAAAACCGAATTACCCTCTGTATTGACCGGAAGATAAGTCTCTCCGTCCATCGTCATATAATCATAATTTGGACTGCTCCACTCAATCTCAATGACAGCTTTCTCATCCTGCACCTGCAAAATTGCCGGTGATGTGACAGACGCCCTGCCGCTTCCCCCTGTCAGCTGCACTTCAATCTCATATTCCCCATCCGGGAGATCAACCTGTATTCCTTTTTCCCATACTTCGGTTCCGTTTCCGTTGCTTTGCATTCTGTTTTTCTCTCTTTCCTGTTCGGCGGTCTGTTTCAGATGATGTTCTATGGAGTCCTTCTGCCTGAATATGAAAAAAGCGTCTCTTTTTCACAAAAGAAACGCTGCACTCAAATCACAATATAAAATTTTTCCTGTCCTATCTTACAAAAATGATCTAAAAACAGGTCAAATTTTCTCATCCGTACAGCCAGTTACTCGTGGCGTGGAAACATTTTTGTTTCCCGTACAACAATCAGGCAGGTCTCCTGACTTAAAGATCATCATGCATTGCCCTCTTCCCGGCTGCCCAGTGAGTTTTTGGCATGCACTCCCTAAATACAGTGACGAGTTCGCACAGGATTCGCACCTGTTTCCCTTTTCACCAGATCCGGCAGAGTGAGGTCACCCTGCCTATCTGACACCTGTTTGTTTCATTATCAAGTTCGTTTGAACTATAACATATGCTTTTAAAAATATCAATCGTTTTCCAAAAACCTATTCAACACTGGCAAAACTATTCGCAGCGATCATCTTTTTCAATTGTGTTGCAGCCTCCTTAAATGGGTGCTTGCTGTCATAGATCAGACAGATATTCCGGGACGGTATCTTCTCACACAGGGGTATCTCTGACACCTCTCCCCTGTCAATCGCATCCTTTGCCATCGGTTTTGGTATAAAAGCCAGCCCCAGTCCGCTTCTTACCAGTGGAAGGATCTGATCCGCCGTTGCAGTCTCTGTATCCGGCTCAAAGTCCAGACCATAAGAAGCAAATAACTGCCTGTAAAACTGAAAGGTCACCGTCTCCTTTCCAAGACAGATGAGCGGATATTGCATAATCTCCTCAAATGTTGTTTGCTTTCCTGCCAGATGCCCGAACTCTGTTCCACCGATCAGTATTTCCTGATATGGATGAAGCATTGTCATGTGGAGCGGTGCATCCGCTTTTACAGGTGTGGAAACGACTGCAAAATCAACCGTTCCCCATCTCACCGCTTACACCGCCTGCGGTGTGGAATGATTGTAGATCTTCAGCCGGATTCCCGGGTATGTATTGTGAAACTCTTTTAACTTATCCAGAAGAAACAAATTTAACGCGGTCTCACTGGCTCCGATTGCAATACTCCCATGGGACAGTCCCACACATTCTGCCAGTTCCTCCTCTGCCGTAAAAAGCTGTTCCATGGCCGCTGCTACATGTGTATACAGCTTTTCCCCTTCCGTAGTCAGAAAAACTCCACGGTTCGTCCGCACCAGAAGCGTACAACGAAGCTGCTGTTCCAGACAGTTCATTGCCCTTGTCACATTCGGCTGGCTGTTTCCCAACACCCTTGCAGCCCTCGTAAAATTATTGTATTTCGCAACGTAATAAAAAATTTTATAATACTCAAAATTCACATCCATAGCTCGCCCTCAATCATATCAAATTATTATTTCTGCTATATCAATTATAGTTTTCACATATATCTATTTCAATAGTATAATTTTAGCGAAAAAAAGAAAAGGAAGCGATTCATTTATGGCAGAAAAAACAATTTTTCCACGCGAAGAAAAAGCAGATGTTTTATTCAACAAAATATTAAATGATCCATGGGCATGTGAAAAACTCCAGGGGACTTTCTGCAATTCCCTGTTTTGCAATGAGGATAACAATTTTCCATTATCTCCCGCTGAATTTTCCCAGGCACTTTTTAATGCTTATCACAACAGAGATCTGTCAGCTTTTCTTATGGCAATCTGTCAAAATACATTATTCGATCTGCTCCGGAATTCATTTCTGATTCCGTACCGTTTTAACGCAGACGGCAGAACGAATCCGATTATCATGACTGACGAATCGGGCAATTTACTGCCCGGATATAAAACAACCGTACATGAAAAAGATTACCAGCATTTTTATGATGTCTACTGTGATCTTGACAATAAGAAAAATATTTATTTTGCACAGGCCTACCGTTACCGCCATGCCTATGCTTCTGAAAAAATGGATATGGAACAGCAGATTCTGGAAAAAAATACCGGTGTACTGATCATCCGCGAGCTGCCCGACACTGTCAAGCTGAAAGAGACAGAGGCAGAAGCTTATTCTGCTGTCTGGGATCTTATGATCAAACTGGAGAAAAGTCTTCCTATGGCGTATATTTTCTATGGGCAGGATTCTCTGGTAGAGGAAAACACCCGCTATGATGAGATTGGTATTTTTCTACCGGATTCGCTGTTTTTGAAGAATCTGGAACGACATGTAAAAAAAGCAGAGGCGATCATTTATGCAGAAGAATAATCATATGGATATCATGGAAAAAAATCATATGGAAATCCCCTGGCACGATTACACGGAAAACGACAGCAATGTTCTGATCAATAAAGCAGGGCTGATCGAGAAGGCTTCTGTTATCGGAAGAGTCGGATTGATCATGCTCTCCTGTGGAACCGGAGCATGGCGTGTCCGCACTTCCATGAACCGTCTTGCAAAGGAACTTGGTGTCACCTGCACCGTGGATGTCGGACTTATGTCCATCGAATTTAACTGTTTTGACGGAAAAGAATGTGTCTCACAATCCTTAAGCATTGCCAATACAGGTGTCAATACCTCAAAGCTTTACCGTATGGAACAGTTTGTTGACAATTTTCCAAAACAGGAAGCCCATCTGACAGGTGAAGAGATTCACAGACGTCTGGATGAAATCGAGTCTATTCACACACTCTACTCCCCTGCCAAACTTGGTCTCGCCGCTGCACTCGCATGTTGTGCTTTCACGTTCCTGCTGGGTGGTGGTCCGATTGAAATGGTTCTCGCCTTTATCGCAGCCGGTATTGGAAATGTAATCCGCACCAAACTGATCAAACACCATTATACGTTATTTTTAAATATTGCAGTATCAATCTCTGCCGCCTGTCTGACTTATACCGTATGTCTGCATCTGGCAGAAATGTTATTCCATATTCCGTCCTTCCACGAGGCAGGATATATCTGTTCCATGCTGTTTATCATACCAGGATTTCCATTCATCACAAGTGGAATCGACCTTGCCAAGCTTGATTTGAGATCCGGACTGGAACGCCTCACTTATTCCGTGATCATCGTGCTGGTCGCTACCATGTTTGCATGGATCATGGCATTGCTCTTAAAATTGCAGCCACAGGATTTTTCCTCATTATCCATCGATCCTGTCCTTCATCTGTTACTGCGGTTGATCACAAGTTTTTGCGGTGTATTCGGATTCTCTATTATGTTCAACAGTTCGATCCCGATGGCAGCCACGGCTGCCTTTATCGGTGCCATCGCAAATACATTGCGTCTGGAACTGGTCAACTTTACGGCTACACCTGCCGCTGTCGCCGCTTTTATAGGCGCATTAACCGCCGGACTTCTGGCTTCCATCATAAAAAAATGGAACGGTTATCCACGTATTTCACTAACCGTTCCATCCATTGTTATTATGGTTCCAGGACTTTACCTTTATCGTGCAATTTATAATTTCGGGATCATGTCACTGACAGAAGCTGTCTCCTGGTTTGCTGCTGCGATCATGATCATCATTGCGCTTCCGCTTGGTCTGATTTTTGCAAGAATACTGACAGACCGCACGTTCCGCTATTGCACCTAATGTAAATTTTTTCTTTCCATTAACAAACTTTTTCTAAGATTTCATTTAAGGCATTGCCACTGCTGGAGTGACATCTTACCACCTCGGCTTTGCTGCGCTCCGCCTCCGCTACCGCACATTTTACCATCTTGTGGGAAACTGTATTGGTAAACAGGATAATCAGATCCGGTGACCCAATCTGGCTGCTTAACTTTGCCGGCATCTGGGTAAATACTTTTGCCTTACATTTATGCTCTTTACAAATCTTTTTATACTGACACACCATACGGTCATGTCCTCCAATAATGACTACGCTCATAAATTATCCTTTCGTTATAATGCTTACCTTATTATAATGCTGCGATCTGTTTTCCGAGGTCTTTGCATGCATCTAAGGCCGCATCGTCCGGTGCTTCCTGGCAGATCACGCCCTCTCCGTTCACAACGGTTGCTCCGGCTGCTGTCATACGGTCTACCCAGTCACGCATCCACTGTCCATCGCCCCATCCATAAGAGCCAAACAAAGCGATTGTCTTACCTGCTGCAAATCCTTCCACATCGCATACAAATGGTTCCATCTCGCCTTCTTCGAGCACTTCTGCTCCCATTGCAGGACAGCCCATTGCGAAACCTTTTGCAGCTTTTAAATCATCTAAGGATGCACTTGCAACATCAACAACCACTGCTTCTTTTCCTGCTGCCGTTACACCCTCTGCAACTGCGTTTGCCATACTCTCTGTGTTTCCTGACTGTGACCAGAATACGATTGTTACTTTATCCATGATTCTTTCCTCCATACTATCTGCAGTTTTATGATTTTTTATTTTTCCACATTCCTGCATTTTCTATTCTTTATCAGTTTATGTAGTTAGTATACGCTAACCTATAAATAAAAATTAAGCATAACAGGCAGCCATCTCGCTCACACTGCGTCCACTTGCAAGCAGCTGTATCAAAACTTTTCTTGCCTCTTCATATCTGTTAAATAAAGCCTTCTTCTCCTCTACATGTCCGTACACTTTCCAGTAGCCGGCATACAGATAATTGTGACCTTTGTTCTCAATGAATCCCTCCACATCTTCCACAGGATAACCGAGCAATAATCCCATCTCATGTGGAAATTCTGCAATCTGCTCCATACAGTCTGCATAGCGTTTCTGAAAACAGCTTAAAACATCGTTTAAATCCAGGCTTTCGTATCCAAAACTCTTCATCGACTGACAGACTCTATCCTGCATCAGGTACGCTTTCAACCCATCCTCGCGGTACACTAAAAAGGTTGCTTTATCTTCGCTTTCCAACAGCAGATAATAGGAAATACCGGAACGTTCCAACACCTGTTTCATCTGTGGTGCAAGTTTTTTCTCCACATTCAGTAAATTAGAAACCTTCATACCGGAGATCATCGGTGCACACTGTACGACCAGATGTGTCTCAATTCTTTCTCTGTCTAATCTTGTGATCATCTCGTATACTTCCTGACTCACTTTGCTCTCCTTTGCTTTTCAGTTAGTTATATCTAACTCATAGGTATATATTACACAAAAAAAGAAAACGTGTCAACACTGTTATTGAAACGTTTTCTCGTTAAGCTTCTATCTCAATTCCTTCCTGCACAAAAATGCGCAGATCAAAACAAAAATACAGCAGACCACCCATGTGACCGGTTCGCAAAGGCACACTGCAAAATACCCATATGCCGGCACGACCCGGATAGCAAAAATCACCTTTCCTATCAATTCCAGACTGCTGCACACAAGCGGCATCATCAAATGATTCATTCCCTGCAGCATATTTCTCAAAATAATAATCACTGCCATCGTAGGAATCAATGGGAAACTGATCCTGAGATATAATGCAGTATTATAAATAACATCCGCATTACTGCTTCCTGTTACCAGTCTGACGGCATCTTCCACGAAGAAAGTCACAAAAACCATGGAAAAAATCCACCAGACCGCAAAAAGAAAGAATGCTGACCATACTCCTTTTTTGATTCTGTTTCGATTTCCGCCACCCATGTTCTGGCTTGTATAAGTTGCAACACTCGTTCCAAGCGCAAGTCCCGGCGTATGGAAAAGTTCCGCCAGCCTTCTTGCGCCTACCTGCGCCGTAATATACAGGTTTCCGAGTGCGTTAATACTACCCTGTAAAATAACACTTCCAATATTATAAATTGCACTCATCAAAGCCATGCTAAACCCTGCGACAACCATTTCAAGCACAAATTTTTTCTCCACCTGATAATCTTTTCCTTTAAAATGAAGCAGTGGATAATTGCGCCAGATAAGTATGAATGCAAGAAATGCACTTACCCCCTGTGATAAAACCGTTGCAAACGCTGCACCTCCGATTCCCATCGCCAGTGGTGCCATAAACGCATAATCCAATGAAATATTCAAAACGCTGCTGAACAGCAAAAACAAAAGGGGTGTCATACTGTTTCCAACCGCCTGAAGCATAGCTGCTTCCATATTATACGCCATCGTAAATGGTATTCCGATCAGTATGATCGTAAGATATTCCATCGCACCTGCCATCGTCTCTTCCGGAACCTGCAAAAGGATCAGCAGCGGTTCTTTACACAACAGAAAAATGGACATTAATACAATGGATACCGACATGGAAATTGTTACCATCCAGCAGGAGACATGCTTCATTTTTTGCTCATCCCCTGCTCCAAAGCTGCGGCTTAAAGACAACGCCAGTCCATTGTTCATTCCAAATGCAAAATTCGTGATAAGTCCATATAGCGCCGAAACTGCTCCAATCTGTGCGAGTGCGTGATCTCCCAGAACATGTCCGGCAATTGCAGTATCCGCCAGATTATAAAACTGCTGTAGCAGATTTCCAAAAAACAGTGGCAGCGCAAATTTTAATACAAGCCGGAACGGATTTCCCCTTGTCATATCCAGCACACGGCTTTTTTCATTTGTTTCCATCGTAATCCCTGCTCCTTTAATCTTTACTCAGAAACCGGTCCCACTCTTCGGCATCTGCGCTTCCGCTTACTTTAATCATGAAAGTATGGTCTTCCGTATCAATGGATACCGTATAGACACCTTTCTCCTGCTCAATGGAATAGATTTCACATCCTTCCAGTTCCTTTAATTTTGCTGCCTGATCTTCTGCCGCGATCAGTATATCCTCTTTCTTTTCTTTCAGATTACCATCTGCGTCATAAACTTTATAGCCTTCCTCGACAAATGCCGTAATCTCCGGCTCACGGATTTTCAGTTTCAGTTCATTTGCACGCATTTCGCGGATATCACGATTGCACGAATTTTGTGGTAAAATCGTCACATTGTCCAATATCATTTCAAAGATCCCATTGACTGCGCAGGTTTCTGCAATGTATGCGCCCTCAAATCTGAAGTTTTGTAATTCATTGTCGGTATGGTATTTCATTTGTTTTCTCCTGTCATTGATATCTTATTTGTAAATTGAATTATTTCTTTTACTGTTCGTGATTGTCCTGCTCCTGCAACTTTCTCACTTCGTCTAACGGAAGTCCTGAAATTACTGCAATCTTTTCAGGTGTGAATTCCTGTAAAGCAAGCATACGCTTTGCGGTTTCAAAAGCAGCCTGATTTTTGCCTTCTGCCAGTCCAACTTCATGTCCAGCTTCAAACTCCGCCTTTCTCAATTTCTTCTCTTCCAATTCTTTATCATACTCAAAAATGCTCATATTAATAACCTCACTCCGGTTTCGGATAAGGAATTCTGTCAGGATTCCTTCCCGGATACATTCGTTTACAGCACGTTCCACTGCCTGGTTCAATTGCATGTATGCCGCATAGTGACGTACTTTGGCAACATACTGTGCATATTCTTTTAACATACTGCAATGCTGCATCAACTCTGCATTGTGTCCTTCATTGACATTCAAAACAGTAACAATTAATTCGAGCTTTGGTTCACCTGACAGATGTTCAAATGCTGAGCAAAGCCGAAGCTCTGTACAGTCAGCAATTGCCGTCGAACCATTGTAAAACTCGATAAAATTTGGTGCAGGGATTTTCTGTAAGGTGGAAGAGAACAGTGATTTCTTATCCACGAGTTTCTGATATTCACTGCAAATATAAAACAGATCTCGAAGTGGCATATTAGGATTATAAGTTGACTGATGCTCATAAAGATATAAATTGGTATCCATGATAAATGCCAGATCATTTTTCATCCCCATATATATGGCATTCTCTAATGTAACAATTTCCAACTCTTCCGGGTTTTTATAATCTGTCTGATTCACTGCGTTATAAAGCGATAACAGATTTTTCCTGTCAGAAAACAGCATCCGAAAGACAGTGTCTTTATAATTTCGGTTTGCCTTTGGTTCTTTGACTGTAAAACTCCTTTTTGTCCTGTTCCGGTTTCTTTTGCATTTTACCATAAATCGTTTCCTCCTGATCTTGGTGGGACAGTTCATAATAAACACTGCCCTAGCAGGAGAGTAACAGATACTATCTCTAAATTCGTTCGTCTCCTGCTTTTCAATTGTTGATGGGTAACAAAAAGCATAGATACGAATGAAGCGCACAGATTATTTTGGGAACTAATCTGTAGTTCTTAGAATATAGATGACAAAATTGTCATGAAGATTTTGTAAAATATGCTTTGTTTGATTATAGCACAAAAGCAGAAGCAGAAGCAAGAAAATACTTCTACCTTCTGTACCAACTGAGATTGTCCTAACTGAGATTGTATAGACGCTATTCTCACAGTCTATAGAATAAATTTCACAGCACAGGTCGTAGAATCTACCTCTACGACCGCCTGTGTTAATTTAATTCGAGCATTCTGTCAATACAGCGTTTTGCTCCCTTACTTACTTCCTCAGGTAAAATAATTTCTTCACCTGCAAGGCCTTTCAGACAATTATATACATCTACTAAAGTTGTAAGTTTCATATTGTGGCATACACAATCCTTGGAAAGTGGATAAAACAGCTTATCCGGACACTCATACTGTAAATGGGAAACTATGCTGTTTTCTGTTCCAATGATAAATTCCTTATCTGTACTCTTCTTCGCATAGGACATAATTCCAGTTGTGCTTCCTATGTAGTCTGCATTCTTGGTTACTGCAGCGGCACATTCCGGATGGACAAGGAGCTTCGCATTTGGATGTGCTTTCTTTGCTTTTGCCACATCTGCTTTGCCCATTCTAAGATGAGTTGGGCAACCACCCTTGATAAATTTAAAAGTTTTCTCAGGAATCTGTTCTGCTACCCATGCTCCGAGGTTACAGTCCGGAATAAAAAGAATCTTGTCGTTCTCCAGCTTCTTAACAATAGATACTGCTGATGCAGATGTAACACATACGTCACACAATGTTTTCAATTCAGAAGTTGTATTAATATAGGCTACTACTGCATAATCCGAATACTGTTTTTTTAATTCTTTCAATTCTTCCACAGAAAGCTGTTCTGCCATAGGACATCCTGCTTCACCGCTGGAAAGAAGTACTTTCTTGTCTGGTGAGAGAACCTTCACGGTTTCTGCCATAAAACGGACTCCGCACATAAGGATCGTCTGTTCCTGTGTTTTGGCAGCCTGCTGGCTCAATGCAAAGGAATCTCCCATATAATCCGCAACTTCTAATATCTCATGGTTTTGATAGGCATGTGCCAGAATACATACATCTTTTTCTTTTTTTAATCTAAGGATCTCGTCCTGAATTTCTCTTGTCGTCATCTTTCCCTCTTTTATCACAGAAAGGCTTTCTTCTTCCGGTATTCGTTCTGTCTTAATGTGATCTCATTTTTAATTTGTTTTCCAAACGACAGTATCAATACCGGATCTCACTGCCTTTTGCTCACTTTAGTAAAAGTATACGATTTGAAATATACACTGTCAACACAAAAAATTTACAGGTGTCTTGTCAGTTGTAAAATTAAGTGTTATACTTGGAGCAATCTGTAAAAAAACACTATTTTATTAACATAAAAGAATAGGAAAAGAATATGAAAACAGATATACTTATAGTTGGAAGTGGCTGTTCCGGATTATATGCAGTCTTAAATCTTCCTGAGGAATTAGATATTATGCTGATCACGAAGTCTGATTTTGAAAGCAGTGATTCCTTTTTGGCTCAGGGAGGCATGTGTACGTTAAAAGATCCGTCTGATTATGACAGCTTTTTTGAGGACACATTAAAAGCCGGACATTATGAGAATGACCAGAAGTCTGTCGAGATCATGATCAAGTCTTCCCCTGATGTAGTGAAAGATTTGGTAAAATACGGTGTCTCTTTTACCCAGGACGAAAATGGTGATTTTGTCTATACAAGAGAAGGTGCACATGCTCATCACAGAATACTTTTCCATGAAGATATCACTGGAAAAGAGATCACAAGCCACCTTTTAAATGCCGTCAAAAAATTAAAGAATGTAAGAATGTATGAATATACGACTCTCTTAGATATCCTTTGCGATGGCAGCAAGTGTTGTGGTGGAATTATCAGGTGGCCGGATGGCAGGGAAGAACAGGTTGAAGCTGACTATGTAATACTTGCAACCGGCGGTATTGGTGGAACATACAAGCATTCCACTAATTTCAAACACCTGACCGGTGACGGCGTGGAGATTGCCAGACGTCATAATATTGAACTGAAAAATCTTGATTATGTCCAGATTCATCCTACTACTCTTTACTCTGATAATAAAGAAGAAAGAAGCTTTCTTATTTCTGAATCTGTAAGAGGTGAAGGTGCCAGGCTTTATGATAAGAATATGAACCGTTTTGTAGATGAACTGCTGCCAAGAGATCTGCTTACACAGGAAATCTACAAACAGATGGAGAAAGACGGCACCGATTTTGTGTGGGAAGATTTAAGAACCATCCCGCGTGACGAATTAATAAGTCATTTTCCAAATATTATTGAACACTGCAGCCAGGCCGGTTATGATGTGTTCCATGAATGTATTCCCATCGTTCCGGCTCAGCATTATTTTATGGGCGGAATCAAGGTAAACCATAACAGTAAAACTTCTATGGATCATCTCTACGCAGTCGGTGAAACCGCATGCAATGGGGTTCATGGTAAAAACAGACTTGCAAGCAACTCCCTTTTAGAGAGTCTTGTATTTGCAAAAAGAGCAGCAAAAGAAATTGCTGGCGAAAGGAGATAATATGTACGATCAGGTAACATTAGGGTTAAATGTAGACCCATTTATATTAAGTGCTTTAAAAGAAGATATCACAAGTGAGGACGTATCCACAAACAGTGTTATGCCACATCCACAGCAGGGCGAGGTAGACTTGATCTGCAAAGAAGATGGCATTATCTGCGGTCTTCAGGTTTTTGAAAGAACCTTTACTCTGCTCGATTCCAATACAACCGTAGAATTTTTTGTAAAAGACGGTGACCATGTAAAAGCCGGTGAACTTATGGGCAAGGTTCATGGTGATATCCGTGTGCTTCTCTGCGGAGAGAGAACTGCTCTTAATTACCTTCAGAGAATGAGCGGAATCGCAACCTATACAAGCCAGGTGGCAAAGCTCCTTGAAGGAACCGGGATCAAGCTTTTAGACACAAGAAAGACTACACCGAACAACCGTATTTTTGAAAAATATGCCGTGAGAGTCGGTGGCGGAAATAACCACAGATACAACCTTTCTGATGGTGTACTTCTCAAGGATAACCATATCGGTGCCGCAGGTGGTGTAAAAGAAGCTGTCAAAATGGCTAAGGCATATGCACCTTTTGTAAGAAAAATCGAAGTTGAAGTTGAGACTTTTGAAATGGTACAGGATGCCGTGGAATCAGGTGCTGATATTATCATGTTAGACAACATGGATAATGATCTTTTAAAACAATCCATCGATTATATTGCCGGCAGAGCTGAAATCGAAATTTCCGGAAATGTTACAAAAGAAAACATTGAAAGAATTAAGAACTTTGGTGTAAACTATGTATCAAGTGGAGCTCTGACTCACTCAGCTCCAATTTTGGATATTTCACTTAAAAATTTACATGCAGTTTAGAAAGGACTTTGACAGATGAACGGAGAGATCAGGAGAGCAAAAATAGAAAATATTTTGAAATCCAGCGCTGTGCCTGTCCCTGGAGTTACTCTGGCAAAAGACCTGGATGTAAGCAGGCAGATCATCGTTTCGGACATTGCTCTTCTTCGTGCAAATGGCCTGACGATCCTTTCCACAAACAAAGGTTATATTATTCCAAAACAATCCGCCTGCCAGCGGGTATTTAAAGTGATCCATGCAGATGATCAGGTTGGAGAAGAACTCTCTCTGATCGTTGATAATGGCGGTGTTGTCAAAGATGTTTTTGTTTACCATAAGGTTTATGGTGTTATCCGGGCTGATATGAATATCCGTACAAGACGCGATGTCAAGAAATTTTTAGAAGGACTCTCTTCCGGAAGTTCCAGCCTTCTTAA